>ERZ1673752.1048-NODE-1048-length-41992-cov-5.480554_pt1 | contig 41992 bp, 27 predicted proteins | sample MGYA00580195_ERZ1673752 | MGnify/ENA primary metagenome ERZ1673752 (study PRJEB41218, sample SAMN15661744) | gut metagenome | host: Homo sapiens | place: Canada: London | collected 2015-08-20/2019-03-30 | study: EMG produced TPA metagenomics assembly of...
CCCAGGTCTTGCAGGCCTGCCATCTTGGTATTTACCTGGTCCGCCCAGTGCTCTTGGGCTAGATTCAAAACTTGGTCCCCCTGGGTCCACCCGTGTTCAAAAAGGGCCAAACCCGGATGGTCTAGGATGGTCTTTGCTAGGTCCAAAAGGGGCGGGTAGCAGGCTAGGCCTCCCTCATCTGCTTCGAGGGCGGACCGGGGATCATTAAGGAGGACCTCTCCGTCTTCATCCAGTTCATCTCGAGAGATATAAGGGGGATTTGCTAGAAATACATCAAAGGCCTCCACTGTTCCCTGATCATGACCTAATTGCGCCAGAAGGCCTGCCTGATCAAAGAGGTCGCCCACAAAAAAATGGGTTCTGACGTCGGCTTTCACGCCCCCCGAAGGGCTATCCTCTATCAAATAGGCTGCATTCGCTTTCGCATAGGAAACGCAACTGGGGTCTTGGTCAAAGCCCCAAAGGTCAATCCGAAGGGTAAAAAGCGAGGGCTTGTCAGCAGTCCGAGAGGCTTGGAAAAGCTGGGATTGCTCCTTATCAGCGATCCAATCCAGGAGGGCCCTAATCAGGCTAATCCCTAGACAGCCAGAGCCCACACAGGCATCTATGACTCTAATATGGAGGAGAGGGGGGGGAAAAGGAAGGCCGGATGGGGGGGGCTGGATTATTTGTTGGCGGGAAGGGGACGGGCTCGATCCTAGCCTCTGCTCGATTTTATCCTTCAAGAAAGCCAGGGCTTCGGCCACCAGAAGCTCCGAATCAGGGCGGGGGATGAGGCAAGCCTCACCCAGGGCAAAGGGATAGCCAAAAAAGTAACCCAGGCCAAGGACTCGTTCTGGCAGGTGGCCCTCTTTCAAAAGCTTAGGTAAGACCTGCAAAAAATACTCCTGCGACCAGGTCAGGGGTTGACGGCTAGATGGCCCCAGAGTCAAATCATAATAGGAGTTGATGGGAGGGCCAAAGGCTAGGTTTAGAAACTTTTGAAAGCGGGACCATGAGTCCTCATCGCTATAAGCGCTGTGGATGGCCCGGCTTAGCTGACGAACCCGGCTGCCTAAAGTTGCTTGGGAAGCTTGGGACACGGGTTAGCGTCTCTTACTAGTGGCTGAAGATCTGTTTTTTGAATCTGTTTGGTCTGTGGAGTCTGCTTTGTCTGTTGAGTCTGCTTTGTCTGTTGAGTCAGCTTTGTCTGTTGAGTCAGCTTTCTCTTTTGAAGAGCGATCAGCCTCTTCTTTTTTGCCCCCGCTTTCATCACTTGACTTTTCATCCTGGTCCTTCTGTGTCTCATCTGTTTGGGAAGACGCATCACCGGCCTTCTTGTCAGCCAGATCCTCAGGCTCATACCACTCCAAAGGAGCTGCAGGATCATAACTGCCAAAGCCATCCATATCCAAATAGAGATCCTGGTAGCCCGATTTGCCAGGTTGGCGATTATAAATCAAATAGCCTTGTGGCGTTGTAATTACTTTGGCATGTTGAACGGGCAGGACTAAATGAGTCAGGGCTGGATTCGTTGGATCTGTCGCATCCAGGATGGCAAGGTTAGAGGCTCCCTCCTTGGAAGTTGCAATGAGCCACTTGTCTTGGGTCCAGGGGTAAAGCAAGAAAACGGGCGCCTTAATGTCTCCACTCCTGCGCAATTTTCCCTCTTGGTCGTAGAAAAGGAGCTTCATTCTATTTGGGGTGGAAATTCCGGACCCTTTGCTACTCATCTGCGCCATAATTACATAGAGGCCATCCCCATGGGGGTAAACAGCCATGGCCTGCTGGCCTTTCTTCACGTTCATATGAAGGCGTCGGTCATTCCAATAGACCCGGTAGTCGTAATAGTTGATATAGCGAATATTTGCTTCGTCGTCCCCCAAAATGCTGGTCTGAAACTGATTAGCATTGTAGTTAAAATAATAGAGGGGGACAGGACCCTGGAAGCTCGTAAAGCAAGGAATGGTCTTGACATCCCGGTAAGTCACCACGGGGCAAGGGTCCCCAACTTCTAAAGAGCTGCCAAAGGGGGCATTGGTCGTCCGTAGATCTTGCTCTTGGATTTCTAATTTTCCCTTTTTCTTATTTTTTTGTTCTGTATTATGGTTTCGCCGGTCGGATTCTTGCTCTGACGCATTGGTAGAGTCTTTTTCGGAAGTGGCTGTATCGTCCGTAGGATCCGTGGCGTCGTTAGTACTTTCTTTCGTGGATTCTTTTACAGAGTCGGCAGAAGACTCTGTAGAAGAGGCATTGGTCTCTTCCTCGGACTGCAAAACCTCTTCCTCCTCCGTTTTGCTCTCCTCCTTAGGAGTCCCCAAAACCATATTTCCATCGTATTGGGCCTCTACCTTGGCCCAGGCTTCAGCCTTAAGCTTGTCTTCCTGGTCATTTCGCCCTACATAGATCTGACGCTCTAGGCTCATCTCTTCTTCGGTCAGAGGTCGAACCACCTCTTGACTGATTTCCAAAGTGCAATTTTGGACTTCATCGGCATCGGGGCTAGTAAAAAAGCAAGCAGATGCCACAAGCTTAGAGCCCTTTTGATGGAGAATGGGCAGGGACAGAGGGGAAATATAGTTGGCCTGGTGGATCGGATATAAGGTCTTTTTCTCAGGATCGAGGGATAAAATCTCACAACGATTAAAATTTCTTTCCCCAGGAAGGGCTAAAACCTTAGCCGATAGGACGATAAAGGACCCAACAGGGCCGCCGGATAAAACTTCCAGCAACTGGGTCGCTGGAAACTCATAGATGACCTTTGGACTAGGATGGTCGGCCTTCAAATCACAAGCCATTACGGCCTCCGCCACAAAGGGGAGGCGCTCCTTTTGATCAGAAATCTTCCGCTTGTTTACGGTATAAACGAGGGTGCTTCCATCAAAGTAGAGCGGGGTCAGACTCCTTCCCCTGGAATTTTTGGCATAGGTCCCCATCAAAAACTTACTATTTAGGTAAGTCAGACCCTGAACCTTACCCCCCACCAAGTCCGTGTCCTTGAGGCTCGAAGGCGTAACCAGGGAGGATAAAGTGAATTCAGGAGTATTTTCTTCTTCATTCTCCTCTTCTCCTGGTTCAGTCCCTTCGCCTGGCTTGTGACTTACAGCTTTCTCCTCATTGTCCGAAGGGTCCTCATCACCTGTCGTAAGAGACTCACTTGCTGACGATAAAGGATCCTCCATTTCCTTATCCTGATCCTTTGCAGAACGAGATTCCGAAATCGTCTGGTGACTTGACCTGCCGATTTTGCGAGTTTCTTTACTATTCATCTCTGTTGCAAATATTCCCTCAGCCCCCCGCAAGGGAAAGATGAGGGCTACCAGCATAGCGACCGTTACCCCGATGAGCAGGGACCGTCTCAATGCCTGGACAAGGCCAGAGGATGGGTTACTAGGTAAAAAGGATTTTTTCATGGAGTACTCCTAACAAAAATGGAGGACATAGGCCCTCATCATGAAATAAACGATATTCAAAAAAACGGAGAATCTTCAAGGAAGTCTCCGTTTTTTTCTTATGCTTTCGCATTTTGCTCTGCGATGGCCTGACGTCTCTTAAATTTCTCAATCTTACCACCGGTCTTTAAGGCCTTTTGTTTGCCTGTATAAAAGGGGTGGCAAGCGGAACAGACGTCGACATTGAGCGTCTCACGGACTGACTCCGTTTCAAAAGTGTTCCCGCAGGCACACTTGACGACACATTTCCCATATTGGGGATGGATACCTTGTTTCATATTTTCACCTCACATAGAAGGGGTGCGTAGCCTTGATGGTACGTATACCCCAACGGTTTGGCTTTTAAGAAGAAACAGGGTCCTCGTCCTCCCGGGGCCATCCTAGCCACAAGAAAACTCACCCTCTCTTCAAAACCAGCGTACAGTATAACAAATAAGAAGAGCCATTGCAATATTTTAAGAAAAAATTCGAACGACCCCCAGGGTCCCTAGGCTCATTAAAAAAGCAGCTAAGAGGATACCTCCAAGGGCCGCTATGCAAGTTTCTTTAAAGTCTAGGTCCAAGAGCGAGGCTGCCAGGGTGCCAGTCCAAGCCCCTGTCCCTGGAATGGGAATCCCAATAAAAAGAAAGAGGGCCCAGTAAATGCCTTTTTTATCCCTCTGCAGCTTTCTCCCGGCTGCTGCGCCACGGTCCAAGAAAAACTGGAAGAAGCGAGCTAGTTTTGGGGCTGGCAGGGAGCTCCCCCAAATTAAGACCTTTCTAGCTAAAAAGAAGATCACCGGTACGGGCAAAATATTCCCAACAAGGGCCAGGCATAGAGCTGGCCAAAAAGGCACATTCCAGCCTAGGGCATAGACCACCGCTCCTCGAATTTCAATGAGGGGAAGCATGGAAAGGAAGAAGGTAAAAAGGTATTTGTACAACAAATCTGGGATCATGGCGGTTCCTACTGGCCTCCAAAGGCTTGTATTTCAGCCAATTCATCCAAGTGAACCCGTTTACCCCGAATCAGCTGGAAGTTTTCATGGCCCTTCCCAGCAAAGACGACTAGGTCATATGGCTGAGCCATGGACAAAATCTGATGGATGGCCTCTCTCCGATCTGCGCAGGCAAAGACCTGTTCTTGAGGAAAGGCTGGAGGAACGGCAGCTTTCATATCAGCTAAAATCTGCTCAGGATCCTCATACTCTGGATTGTCCGAAGTAAGCATCATCACACTGGCATAGGCTGCCGCCGCTTCCGGCAATTCTCGACGCCGCTCCTTGGTTTTCCCTCCGACGCTACCAAAAAGGCAGAGGATCCGTGAGTGGGCCCCTCCTCCTGCCAAATAAGTCTGGTACGTGGGCAGTTCAGCAATGTTAGACTGAATCTCTTGGACAGCTTTCAGGCAAGAACGGAGACTAACCCCGTTATGGGCATAGTCAATGATGCAATAAAAATCCTTGCAGGGATAGAGGTTCATCCTACCTGGGACCTTAAGGGCTGGGGTTATTTGTGCTAAGAGGTCGAGTTTTTGAGAAAATTCAGGAATAATTTCGGCTGCCACCGAGAGGGCTGCCCCAATATTCTCCCTATTAAAGCTCCCAGGCTCCTGCAAGTAGAAAGACCGGTTGGCGTAGGTGAAAAACTCCCCGAAAGATAAGGGGCCTGGTTCGCCTTTCGATTTTAAACCTATGAGAGCTGACGAATGGGGATCAGACTCTGCCGACAAATGGAGATCAGACTCTTCAGCCTCTTGTGAGAAATAACGCAAGGGAAGGCCCGTCTCTTTGGCTTTTTCTTCAAAGTATGCCAGTCCCTCTCCCCGGCAGTTGAGGTGGATCATCCGAGCCTGAGTAAAGAGCTTAGCCTTAGAAGCCCGGTAGTCCTCCTGTGTGGGATGCTCTCTGGGCCCAATATGGTCTCGGAAAAGGTTAAGCCAGACTGCATGGTCAAAAGTCAGGCCAGCACACCTTCCATCCTTCCCTGCCTGAGACGAATACTCCAAGACCGCCACTTTAACCCCAGCCTTTACAAAGGTCTGGAGGACCTCCCAAAGAAGGGGTGCCCCGGGGGTAGTATTAGCTAGAACCTGGTAGGGACCAGCTATCAAGGATTGGAGGGTCGTAGTACGATTAGCTTCTTGCCTAGCTCCCTGCCTAGAAAGGGCGCTGGCCAAAGGGTCTTCTATAGACCAATCCTGGCTTAGGAAAGGGGACTTCCAATCAGAAGGGGGGAGATAGACCCCACAGGTACCAATTAGGCCGGTTTTGATACCAAAGGCATTAAGCATTTCGTAGAGGTAAAAGCTAGAAGTGGTCTTTCCTTTGGTTCCCGTGATCCCTACCAAGGTCAGTTTTTCTTCAGGATGGCCATAGGCTAGGGCACTCAAATCGCCCAAAGTTTTGGCAAAAGAATCTGGGGGCACAGAGAAAAAGAGACAAGGCTCAGAAAAGTTCTGGACCAGGGGCAAGATTCCCTCTTTTTCTTTTTCAACAACAAAGATTCGGCTTCCCTGGGCATAGGCTTGAGGCAAAAAGCTATGGCCGTCCAAGTCATGACCCTGGTGGGCCAAAAAGACCTCCCCTGTGGCAATCTTTCGAGAATCGACCTGGAGGCCAGTCCAAGTTATAGGCAAGGCAAGCTGGTCTGCAAGGTCTTGGGACCAGACATAAAAAGCCTTTTTTGCTGGATCCCAGACAAAGGGATTTTTTCGAAAACTAAGTGAAAAAAGCGAAGATAAAAGCACAACTCTCTCCCTTACGATGACGGTTCCGTCTCTTGGCTCGGCTGATCCGAGCTACAATAATAGGCATAAATAGTATTTGCAATGGCCTGGGCTAAAACCTTATTCTGGTCGTCGCTTTGGATTATTTGTAGGTCGCGGGTATTGGTGAGGTAGGCAGGTCGAAAATCAACGGAAAGCAGGGATGTCCAGCGTTCCAGAGGGGATTTAGTAGCTCGAGGTAAGAGCATATCTTTGGGGGGAAGAAGCTTGGGCAAAAGACCTGTGGTCGTCTGTAAGAGGAGAACGGCCAGGCGGTGGCGATCTTCCTCTGGAAAGCCCATCCAAATCGGATAGGCTGGTTGGTCTCCCTCTGCAATCTGACGGAGAAGCTCATCATCTGCTAAATAAGCCACCTCACAGCCCGCCCGATCAGGGTGGGAAAAGTTGGCGTTGAGGCCAATGTTGATCACCAGGCAGTCTTGAAATTGACCCTGGAGGTCCAAAATCATCTTGAGAGACGGGGGACAGCCGTAGGGAACAAAGACCTCCTCATTTTTCTCCGAAGGGGCCCCCTGTAAGAGGTGGTTGAAGTCAGGATGATCCTTATAAGCAGGTGCAATGGCCTTTCCCAGGCGAGCCAAGAGGCTTTGAAGTTCAGGATGATAGAAAGACTCAGAAGCCAGTTCCCGGTCAAAGCGGTCACAAATATTGTAGGCAATGGCTGCTGCCCTCTGGGTATCAGAAAGATCCCGGTCATTTTCTCGTAGGAGGATGACCTTAGCCCCTAACTTCTCTAGGTTGATCTTAGCCTCCTGAGCAATTTTTAAAGTAATATCTTTCCCACGCACAGGCGTAAAAGCCTTGTACTCCGTTTGAGATGCAGTCTTGAAAAAAACAGAACTTGAGTTCTCAGCGGATGGATTGTCGATAGAAGAGGATGCAGTTGCATCGGTCTTGGATATGGAACTTGGATCCGAAGCCAGAGACATCGATCTTTCTATGGCTGGGGAGGCCGGTTCCTCATGGATGCCTCCTTGGGCATCTAGGTAGACAACAGGCCCCCAATCATCTCCCCCATACATGGGATTGAGAAAAACTGTCAAATCCCGTAAGGGGCGGTCGGCTACCGGGCGTCCCTCCATAGTACTGAGATCCACCTTATGAAAGTCTGACCAATAAGAAATCGGGGGCCATTGGTCTTCCCCATCTTTATTGACAGCTACCAGGGCCCCCTCTTTCACCGGAAAGGGTGCCAATTGACGACGCTCACTCGGAGGAAGTCGCCTCTGATCCCGGGCAAAAAGATAATAAGCCCGGTTCAGAGCCCCAACTATTAAACTTACCAATAAGATCAGTGTGATGGCCACACGGGCTTGTTCTCTATTCAATGATCTCTACCATTCTCCCTGATGCAATGACTGCCCAGGTTACTCGTATTCTGCGGCAGTTTGGATCAAGCAATGTTCCAGCTTCGCCGTCAATTTTCCTATCATCGCCGGGTCATCAGCCTCAATCATAATACGAATCAACGGTTCGGTCCCAGAGGCACGCAGAACCAGACGTCCATGTCCCAGGAGCTCCTCTTCCACCTCTGCTGCCATATTCTGGACTTTCGGGTTATCTAGGATATGTTCCTTAGCCTTAGCGGAAACCCGAACATTGGTTAAGTTCTGGGGGTAATTTGTCATGGTTTGAGCCAAATCTTCCAGAGTTCTCTGGGTGGCTCGCACAACCTGGAGCAGGGTCAGGGCTGTCAGCATCCCATCTCCAGTCGTAGCATAGTCACGTAAAATAATGTGACCAGATTGTTCTCCCCCAAGATTATAGCCCCCTTCCAACATGGTTTCCAAGACATAGCGGTCGCCCACCTGGGTCCTGCAGAGCTTTATGCCTTCTTGGTCGCAGAATTTTTCAAGGCCAAAGTTGCTCATCACCGTCGCAACAATCGTATTGGACACCAAGGCTTCGTGATCCTTCCAATAAGCCCCGATGATAGCCATCACCTGATCGCCATTGATTTCCTGGCCCGTATGGTCTACAAATAGGACCCGATCCGCATCCCCGTCAAATGCAAATCCTAAGTCGCAGCCTTCGTCACAAACTGCCTTGCTGAGAGCATCTAGGTGGGTTGAGCCACAGTCGGCGTTGATGTTAACCCCACTGGGTGTATGGGAAAAGAAAATGGGGTTTTCAATTACTTTAGTAAAAATCCGGGGGGCAATTTCCGAAGAGGCACCATTGGCACAATCAATAGCCACCTTCAAAGGCAGGGGCTTAATAGGGGGCTGATGGGCATCTAGGTGGCCGTCCCGGTCTAAAAGCCGATCGCTCCTTTGTTCATCAAAGCACCTTAACAGATGGTCGACATAGAGTTCTTTCGTACTTTTCTGCAGTTCAGGATCCCGCTCGACCCTTCCCAAGGAGCCCCCGGTCTGCCGATCTAAGAAAACACCGCCAGGATAGGCTGCCATCAGAGCTTCAATTCGATCTTCTACCTTATCTGGCAATTTACGCCCGGTTGGGGCAAAAACTTTGAGGCCATTGTAGGCAAAAGGATTGTGCGAGGCCGATATCATAATTCCTCCTGCATAGGAACCCAGTGAACATAGATAGGCAAGTCCTGGGGTAGGCAGGAGTCCAAGGGATAAAACATCAAAACCGCAGCTAGTGATACCAGAAATCAAGGCTGCTTCGATCATATCCGCTGAAATACGAGAATCATGGGCGAGAATCATCGTTCTCTTCCCGCTTTGTTCCGCCAGTATTTTGCAGGTAGCAAAGGCCAATTTAAAGGCAAGCTCTGCTGTGAGGGTAACGTTAGCTTCCCCTCTAATCCCATCAGTTCCAAATAATCTTGACATTACGGATGATCTCCTTCACTTTTTTCCTTTAAGGTGCGAACCGCCACAAGGACCTTGTCTGGGCTCACATTATCCAAGCGGGTATGTAAGTTGGTATCCACCTGGACATTGACTTGCATGGATTGTATGCCCTCTTGATTCATCGTTCCAAGATCTACATAGGCCTGAATATCGCTGTTTCGCAGGTAGTCGATAAGATTAGTGCGAGCCGTCAGCGTCACCAAGACCCGATCTACCGGCAAGTCAGCAGTAAGTTTCTCATCCAGCAATTGGTTGTCGGATCGGTAGGTCAAGGGTACAGAAAAAGACTTCGTCTTCAAAGGGTTAACCATAGCCTGGACATAAAACCAGATAGCCATGGAGATAAACAAGGAGGCCAAAAAGAGCATCAACCGGCGTTTTTGAAAACGGCGATCATCCTCTACTCTCTTTTTCCCTCCCTTGGGATTTTTCCTTTCCTGCCAGAAGTCTTGGAGGCGGTCCTTCAGGGTCTTTTTTTCCTCTCTGGGGAGGAGGTAGTATTGAAGCTGCATTTTGAGAGCTTGGGCATCACGGAGGAAAAATAATTTCCCGCCTACGGCCAAGGATATGGTCTTATGCTCCTCCGAAGTTACGACAGCTAAGGTATCTCCGATATTAGATGCCTCCATGGCAGCTCTATGGCGGGTTCCACGATCGGATCTTGCCGCAAAACCTTCCGTTAAGGGAATATGGATCCTAGCAGCCACCAGACGATCCCCACGGACAAGCGCTGCCCCATCATGGAGAGGAGAGCCTAGGTAGAATATTTGTTCCAGGGCAGTACTAGAAATCTCGGCATCCAGGGTACAGGCATTGTTTTGCTTTAAAAATTCATCCAGGGCCGTCGTTCGCTCAATGAGTATGAGAGAGCCCGTCCCCTCCTGGATCATATGACCGCAAGCTGCAGCAATGGCATCGATGCTCTTCATGAGGGGTTGCTTCATCGTCAACTGGTTTTCTGACGAGGTGAACATATTAAAGCCCGAGCGTCCCACGGTCTCCAAGGCCTTTCGTAATTCCGGCTGAAAAATTACCACAAAAGCAATGGCAAAAACTGAAATCAGACGACTCAGCACATACGCCATGGTTGTCAAGCCAAAGATCTGGGGTAATATAGCCAAAAAGATGACAAAGACAACCCCTTTTAGGAGTTGCCAGGCCCTTGTTTTACGCAGGAGGTTAAGGACATAGTAAATCAACAGGGTTGTTACTAATATGTCAATGATGGCCATAATGAGAGATTCGGTATCTCCCAAAAATAAAAAGCCCTCGTATACCGTTGTCACAACCTTGCTGAGTAGACTAACCAATCGATTGAGGATACTGTTGGGATTCAAGCTAATCCTCCTAGGATCCAATAAACTCCTGCAAGATAGAATCTTGAGGTACAAGGTCAGCTGAGACCATGGGAATATTTTCACAGCAGTGATAGAGGCGGGTGGCATCCTTAATAGCTGAATTTAAGTCAGCATAGAACAGGCCAGGGCGAACATTGGGTGAAGGGGCAAGATCTCCTTTATGATACTGCTCTAGAGAAAGTCCCAATTGTTTATAAGCAATAGGGGCCAGGATACAGTAGGCATAGGGCAGGGCAGAATTGATATAATAGTCAGCCTTTGCCAAATAGGGCATTATGATCTGATCTTCCGTCTTAGCGATGATAGGCCAAAAGTCGAGAGTGGCCAGGGCCGAAGTCGACCGATGGAAGGTATCCCGACAAATTCTCCGCAGTTTTCGCAAATCACTTCGCCCCAGCATCATGCTATCCTGGTAAAGGGTAGCATTGGGCATGATAAAGAGGAAAAGGCGCTCCTCATCTTCCAGATGGGGAGCCAGGCGGTCCGAGAGGGCGTGGAGACCCTCAATCAACAAAATCGTATTTTCAGGCAAAGTATAGTCGCAATCCTGTTCATACACCCGAGTCCTCGTCTTAAAGTCAAAGGTAGGAAGGCGAACCGTCTTACCTTCTGAAAGCTCTTGGAGGTGCTGGGTCAGGAGGGCTAGGTCCAGGGCAGACTCACTCTCGTAATCGGGGCGTCCCTGCTCATCATACTGGGTTGCCCGAGCCAGATAGTAATCGTCGATCGAAATCTGTTTGCAGGGACGTCCTAGCTTGGCCAGCCCGTCGACAAAGCGGCGGGCAAAGGTTGTCTTGCCTGAGCTTGTGGGTCCAGACAAGAAAACCATTTTGAGCCTTGGGTTATAGGCTGCTTTTTCCAGAATCCCTTGCACTTGTTCCTGGAAGTCACGTTCACATCGATCAATAAATTCAGGGAAGCGATTGGCTCCCAACTGGCTTTCTAATTCTTCTAAATCTAATACTTTTCCTTTTCCCAACCGAGCCATCTCGTCCTCCTTCAAAGCAGACCTACCCGTGCTTACTCCTCCTTAGTCACCATAAGTTCTGAACCAGAGCCATCTTTCTTAGTTTTTTCTTCTAAAAAATAATCCCCATCTGATTGGGCAAGACGCATCCAGAGATGAAGGGATACAGAGTCAGACTCTGGTACCTTCCCTGAGACAACCTGATCCCCATCCTGGTAGGCCTCGACAAAGCACTTATATAGGGCCTTGGCTTGGTCTTCCTTAATCGGCTCTTGGAGGGTCATAATAAGGCGTTGATTGGACATCCCATGGATAACTACGTTCTTTCCATATTCCAAATTTTCACTCTTGGGCAACACTTTTTGAGCTGCTGCCATAAAATTTTCTGTAATCACGGCCTTTTTTTTGTCTCGCTCTATGGTCGCAGGAATCGTAAGGGCTAAGAAAATGCCAAAGAGAGCAAGGGGAATGACCGTCAAAATAATCCTTTGGCGGATGGTCAAGTCGGTCACCGTAACTTGCTTTTTCTTAATTTCATAAACTTGTTGTTGCTTGCCCACCTTGGAGGCTGAAGATTGGACCTCAGCCCGAGCAGCAATTTTCTCAAAGTCCAGGTCTCGAACCTGATTCTTGGGATCCAGGCTTGGACCCGTATATGGCTCTTGTTCTTCATTGGGAAAGACGACATCTTCTCCCTCTGCCAATCGCTCGTCAATATCAAAGGCCTTTTGGCCTTCAAAGACACAATCACAATATAGGCAGTGGCCCTTCTCCTGATCGGGGTCTAAAAATAAAATGGAGCCACAATTGGGACACCGTCCTTCTTTTAATTCCATCTGGGTAGTTCTCTCCTCATTCGTTGGTCGTCCCTTGCCTGTTAGATCCGCAACTAGGACGCCTTGCTATTCTATCCAAATCTCGGTCATTTCGCAAATTGATGCTAAGCAGGCACAATATTTACAAAAGCCCAAAGTTTTACTTGCGAACACCTCACAGAAACCCAGAAAAGCATTGACATGACGGGCATTTCTGCCGATAATATGCCTGCATCAGCACTGAATAGGAGGTGTGACATGAATAAATCTGATTTAATTGCCAGGGTTGCCGAGGAATCCAACCTCAGCAAGAGGGATACTGAGTTGGCCGTCAATACCCTATTTGACACCATTGCCAAAGCCCTTGCCCAAGATGAAAAGGTAGTAATTGTTGGATTTGGAACCTTTGAAGTCCGTAGCCGGGCCGCTCGTAAAGGCAGAAATCCAAGCACTAAGGAAGAGATTGAAATCCCGGCCTCTAAGGCTCCCGCTTTCAAAGCCGGTAAGACCTTAAAGGCTATGGTGAACAAAGACTAGCGCCTGTCGTTATTCAAAACGACCGCTATTCATGGTTCCGATCCGATGATTGGGAAAGTAGATCGTCGACCCATAATCCACATTCGTACAAGATAGGCTGTGATGATTCTGAGAGCATTTCAGCCTTTTTTTATGTCCAAAAAACCCCGGACCCTGGTATCTGTCAGGGGTTATTTGGATCGTGCCTCTTCTCTCCCTCTAGGCTGAGGTTCCCTTCAAGTCTTAGCAGACTTTGGATATCTTCGTGAACTGCCGCATAGACGGATTGTAATCTGGCTAGCATCAACTCTTTGTTGACTTGACCCTGGGCGGTGCCCTCCTGACGGTATTTTTGCTCTGCAGCCAAGTATTTTTCATAAGCTGCAGCCAGCTGGCGGATTCCAGACGGCCCCATCTTTGGTTTTATGTCAATGGAATACTTACCTTGTGCTACATCACGCACCGTAAAGGGGGCTGGTTCAGACACCTTGAGCTTAGAACTTTCCCAAGCGTTGTCCTCCATGGAAGGATTTGCACCAGCATCTAGCATAAAATTTGCACCATCCTGCTGTAAATCATTGGCGTTGGTACCCAGCATATGCTTTTCCCTTGTTTCCAACTTATAATCCGCCTCAGCACCCGGCTTCTGATCTATCAGCATATCTGGACTGGTGCCAAGCTGACTGTGAGAGCTATGAGCTTCTGCCATTCTGGGCCAATATCCATGGAAAATCCGGTACATTTCATCGAAAAGTCGGCATAAGCAAGCTACATTTGTATATTGCTCTGCTCTAGCAAGCAAGGGGGCACTGACTCGGGGCCGACTTTGGTATGAAGTTGGCAGTTCCCCATTCTTGGACTCTTCTTGGTGCTCAGCCTTAGCTAGTCTTTTGAAGAGGCTACGCAGATTTCGTTCAATGCAGGCCACACTTGTCTGATGCTCTTGCGCACAAAGGTGATAAAGAGCTTTCACCGGTTTCATAAGGCTTTGATCGGGAATCAGACAGGCTAAGGCAAATTTTAATATGGTATAGCCCTGCAAGGAGCGGTCAAAGGGATGGCGTTCTAAAGTCTCACTGATAAGGCGGCCTTGGTCTAGCCACTGTTCTAACTCATGGTAAATAGGCCGATCTTGATACCGCTCTAGTTGGAAGGATGAGGCCCACTGGCGTGGTGCCATAACTTCTCTGATTAAATTTTGTCGTTGAATCGCCCTGCCCGCTTGCAAGGGCCCCCTACTGCCATCAACTAGGTAATGGCTGTTGCCTAATTTATCTCTCACAAAAATGGCCCCCTCTTCTTGGAGTAAGTTATTAACTTGTTGAACCAATTCTTTATCAGATCCTGCCACATGGTAACAAACGTCTTCAGGCACGATGCCTCCTCCTTCCAGCACCTAAAAGAAAAGAATTTAACAAGGTGCAACAGGAGGCAAAGTTGTAAGGAGGTCATGACTGCTGATACCTTTTAAGGATTTTTAGGTGCATGACTACTATACCAAATCCAGCTGTCCCTATGGGCTCTTTGTCGAAATTTGTCGAAAGATTTCTTATGTTTTTAATTTCTCTTATGTCTCTCTTCATCAGGATGAGACACGCAGACATTCACTATGGGAAAAACAGACACTCGCTTGCGATAAACAAGATCTTCCTGTTAGGCCATAAACCCCTATAAGCAGATCTATTTTTGAGGTGCTAAAATGTCTTCTGGTCCCTTCGTATTTTCCTGTCCTTTCAGATCTTCAATTTGAAGAACAGTCCGCGAATATGGAGTATAAGAAATCCGGTAAGTATGATTTGGAGCCATGGTAGGAGCTCTAAGAGCCACAATATAGGCCTTTCCATCATATAGAAAACCTTGATTGGTCTTCTCCATCTCTTCCGTAGTCACGGTAATGGCCTCAATTCCCTTGGCATTGAACTTCGTAAAGGCCGTCAAGTCAAGGAGGCGGGGTCCCAAGCATTTAGAAACCAGGCCAAAGATCAAAACCGCTAGAAAAGAAGGTAAGACATAATAGAGACCATATGCGTAAAAGCCACACTTTTTCGCCCTTATGAGCCGAAAAAAAAGGATCATTAAGGCCCCCACAAGCAAGACAGTAAAGACAAGGGATAAGATAAAATGGAGAGTCATCATGCAAGTTTTTCCCCTTTCCAAAAAGGTATTTCACAGAAAGTCGACAAAGAGGCAAAATGAGATTATTTGAGGATGAGGTTTTTTGGCAAATCATCCGCCGTCAGAATCCGTATGCCCCGTTCCTGGGCCTTGGCTAGGATTTCTTCCCCCTGGGCGACCCGGCCAGGATTACCCGCCACCAGGATTTGGACGTCACCACTGTATTGAGGATGGTAGACCCCACCAAAGGCCTTGAAGAAGTCGACGAGGCGGCTTTGGCGAAAATTCGAAAATTCTCCAACAATAGTAAAAATCTTCCCTGCAAATTCATGGAATTTAGGATAATGCTGACGCCAGACCTCCTCCGGACTAGTTTCGGTTAGGTGGGCTAGAGACTCATCAAAGAGGGAAAAGGTCATTTGGGCGGAGGCTTCGGCTTGTGCTTGGGCGGCTTCAGCTTGCTTACGGGCCATTTCCGCCTTCTCATGGGCCTGGCGCTCTTCATCGCTCATCAGAGCAGTGAGGCCCAGGCTGCGGAGTTGGTCCAGGGTATCCTGTGTGGCTGGGTCCTGGAAAAAGTCGTAGAGATTTTCGCCTAAAATAGTGCCTACGGTCGGGAGGCTTTGCCAGGTTTCAAGGCTCAAGCCCTCCAAATCCTCCACCCTAGGATAGAGGTCAAGGATCTTTTCTATGCGGCTGAGACTGACCCCCGGAATCCCCAAGCCCGTCAAAATCCGAGCTAGGGGCCGGTTTTTAGCCCCCTCAATGGCATCGAGAAGCTTATCCACAGTCTTTTGTCGACCAATCAGGCCAGAATTAATTAAGTCCTGGCGGTGGTCCCGTAAGCGGAAGATGTCGGGAAAGTCACGAAGATACTCCTTTTCTTGGAGGAGAGTCACTGTTCGGTCCCCCAAACCGCTGATATCCATAGCCTGGCGGGAGGCAAAGTGGATGAGCTGGCCCTGAATTTTAGCCGGACAATGAGGATTCAAGCAATAAAGCTCGACTCCCTCCTCCTTGGGATGGCCAACCGGACCTTGACAGACCGGACAGGCCGTGGGGGGCAAAATAGGCTGGGCATCTGCTGGTCGGGCCTCCTTATTGACCCCTATGATCGCTGGGATAATTTCACCACTCTTGATGACAGTCACGAGGTCTCCCACCCGAACATCTAGGGCCGCCAGATTGGTGTAATTATGAAGGGTCGCCTGACTTACCCGACTTCCAGCGAGTAGGATGGGATCCAGGATCGCCAGGGGGGTAATCCGACCGGTTCGCCCCACCTGGGAAGTGATGGAAAGCACTCGGGTTTCTTTCTCTTTAGGAGGATATTTGTAGGCCACAGCCCATTTGGGGGCTTTGGCGGAGGCACCTAGGCGAGCCGAATCAGCTAAGAGATCTAATTTGACGACAGCCCCATCCACCCCATAGGGCATGTCTTCCCGATCTTTGCCAAAGGCCTCAATAGCCTCTACGACCTGGCTGATCTCCCTATAGGGGCCCTGCTGCGGAACGGTAGCAAAGCCTAATTGCTTGAGGTAGGCCAAGGTCTCCGACCGGGTAGTAAAGGTCAGTCCTTCCGCCACTCGGATTTCAAAGGCAAGATAAGTCAAGCCCTTGCGGCGGACTAAGGAAGGCGAGGGTTGGCGCAAGATCCCCGAGGCCGCATTCCTAGGATCCATAAAAGTCTTCTCCCCTTCTCGTTCGGCCTCTTCATTGAGGGCACGGAAGCGCTCTTTGGGTAAATAGACCTCGGCTCGGATTTCCAGGTCCTTGGTGGCCTGTCCCGGCGGGAAATCTAGGTTCAAAGGTAAGCTCAAGAGCTCCCGGACATTGGCTGTCACATCTTCCCCAAAACTATGGCCGTCCCCCCGGGTCAGGGCCTGGAATAGGACCCCATCCTGGTAGCGGATGCTGACAGACAGGCCATCAATCTTGCGCTCCACCACAAAGGGGGCCCCCGGGACATCCTTCAAAACCCGCTGCAAGAAGATCTCCACCTCTCCCTCACTAAAGACATCGGTCAAGGAAAGCATGGGAGAGCGGAGACGGACCCGAGAGAGGCCTTGGGCGGAAGCCTTGCCTCCCACCTTCTGCGAAGGAGACTGAGATAGGTCTGCGCCCCCCTCTCCTTCCTCTTCCTCAAGCCTTGCCAGTTCAACCATGAGCCGGTCATATTCTGCATCCGAAACCAGGGGGGCACTTTCTTCGTAGTAGGCCCTATTGAGCACTTCCAAATACTCCCTCAGGTCTTGCAGGGACCGGGCCGGGGAATCGACCCCGACGCCAGGCTTTTCTTCGACCTGAGCTGCTTTGCCCTGGGGTCTATCTTCTTGAAGTCCTAGGTCCTGCGGGCTGGCCCCCTGGGCCCCGCCGCTCAGCGGTCTATCTCCTCGCATGGTCTCTCCCTTCTAGGCTAAGGTCTCCAAAATAGCCTCCTGATTGGCCAGTTTATCCTTAAGGTCAGCTAACTTTCCTTGTTCGCTGGCTACCACATCTGCCGGAGCCTTGGTTAAAAAGCTCTGGTTTTGTAGTTTCTTTTCCTGGCCCTGGATCTGTCCCTTGAGTTGGCTAATCTTTTTAGCCAAACGTGCCTTTTCTTCTTCAATATCGATGAGTTTTCCAAGTTCTAAAAAGACCGTCCCAATCGGGAAAGTAATGGAAAGGAAGCCCTTCCAAGAGACATCCCCTTCGGCCACTTGGACCTGGTTGACCCTAGCTAAGGTAGAGACGTAGGGGAAAGCCCGTTTGACCTCTGCCAGGAGAGCCTCATCCTCGGGGCGAAGCATGAGGTCCGGTTTCTTATCCAGACCCACCTGATAATTAACCCGGATATTGCGGATTTCTGTAATGAGCCGCATCATCCTCTCCGTTGTTTCGCTCGCCCGGCGGACCTCCTCCTCTTTGGCTCCCACCAAGGTAACAAGAGGCGTCGTTGGCCACGGACTCTCCATCAGATAGCTAGCTTTCTCAGAACTCCCTGTCAGAGACAAATACTCCCCTCCCAGTTGATACATTTCCTCAGTTACAAAGGGCATGAAGGGATGGAGGAGGGTCACAATCCGGTTAAAGACCGCTAGTAAGGTAAATTGGGCTGCTCTGAGAGGCATAACATCATCAGTCTGGCGGAGCCGGGGCTTGACCATTTCTAGATACCAGTCGCAGAAATGCTCCCAGGTAAAAGAATAGATTTCGCTCAGGGCTATCCCTGGCTCAGGCTTAGCTAAGAGTTTATTGCAGGTTTCTACCAGGGCATCGGCCTTAGCCATGATATCGTAGTCCTCATCTTGGAAGGGCAGGGGACGCAGGGTCTCTCCCTCCCAGAAATCCTCCCTAGACAGGTCCTCGGACAGGTTCATGAGGAGGAAACGGAAGCTATTCCACAATTTATTGACAAAGTTTCTTCCCGATTCAATCTTCGTCAGCGAGAGCGAGGTGTCATTTCCATTGGCTACGGCATTGACCACAGCAAAACGGAGGGCATCGGCCCCGTAATCGCGGATGATCTCCAGGGGATCAATCCCATTGCCTAGGGATTTCGACATCTTTTGCCCGTGCTCGTCCCGAACAAGACCATGGATAAAGACCTGGTGGAAGGGCTCCTGGTCCATGAAATGCATGGAAGTAACCAGCATCCGGCTCACCCAGAACGTGATGATATCAAAGCCCGTAACCAAGACATTGGTCGGGAAAAAATACTCCAGGTCCTCAGTCTTCTCCGGCCAGCCCAGGGTTGAGAAAGGCCAGAGGGCAGAAGAAAACCAGGTATCAAGGGTATCGGGATCCGGATCCAGGTGGGTCCCGGCGCAGGCTGGACAATTTGCTGGAGGCGTGGTGCCAACGACAATATGGCCACAGTCCGCACAATGAAAGGCTGGAATGGGATGACCCCACCAGAGCTGGCGGGAAATACACCAATCTCGAATGTTATTCATCCAGTGGAAGTATTGTTTGGCAAAGCGCTCAGGGGTAAAGGCTACCCGGCCATCTTCCACCACCTCAATGGCCTTTTGGGCCAGGTCTTTCATTCGTACAAACCACTGGAGGGAGAGCATGGGCTCAATTTTCTGGTGGCAGCGGTAGCAAGTGGAAACATTGTGGACCAGGGGCTCTTCTTTGACCTTGAGGTCCTTTTCTTCAAAGGCTGCAATGATGGCCTTTCTCGCCTCCATCAAGGTCATCCCAGCCAGGGTGCCTGCGGCTTCATTGAGGTGGCCATCCGTGGTAAAGATGTTGATTTGCTCGAGTTGATGGCGTTCGCCCACTTCAAAGTCATTGGGGTCATGGGCAGGGGTAATTTTCACACAACCCGTTCCGAAGGTCATATCGACATAGGGATCGGCCACAATTGGAATTCTCTTATTGGTCAGGGGGAGCAAGAGGTCTCGGCCCACTAGGTGCTGGTAGCGCTCATCATCGGCATTAACTGCCACTGCCGTATCGCCAGGAATGGTCTCAGGCCGGGTCGTCGCTACAATCAGGCAAGGCTTTCCGTTGAAGGAAGGGGTCTTGGCCAGCAAATCTTCTTCTAAGGGATCAGCCAAGGGATAGGCAAAATACCATAGGGTCCCTTGTTCTTCCACATACTCAATCTCCGCATCCGAGATCCCGGTCCCACAGGAGGGACACCAATTGATGATCCGATTGCCCCGGTATATATAGCCCTCCTCATAGAGGGTCACAAAGGCCTTTTGCACAGCGGCACTTAGGCCTTCATCCATTGTAAAGCGCTCCCTGGACCAATCGCAAGAAAGGCCCAGTTTCTTACACTGTTCGACAATTTTCGATCCATACTGGTCTCGCCAGGCCCAGGCCCGCTCCAGGAATCCTTCTTTGCCCAGATCTTCCTTGGTCTTCCCCTCTTTTGCCAAGGCCTGAACCACCTTGACCTCCGTAGCAATAGCCGCATGGTCCGTTCCAGGCAAATACAGACATTCCTTGCCTTGAAGTCTAGCGTAACGGATGAGGATATCTTGGAGGGTCAAATCTAAGGCATGGCCAATATGGAGCTGGCCCGTGATATTGGGCGGGGGCATAACGATGCAAAAAGGCTCCTTGTCTGGATTATGCTCGGCATGAAAACACCCATGGTCCATCCAATCATGGTAGATCGCCTCTTCTCTGACTTGTGGTTCAAAATTCTTCGGTAAATCATCAATCTTCATGGTATTCTTCCTTTTCTTACGCCAAGCAGGATGTGCTGGCACTATTCTTTGCAAACATGAGCAGCAAGACTCAAGATCTATGGCACTCACACCCTAGATCGCATAGCCCGTAACCAGACCCTCGAAAGTAATTTGATTGAGGTACAAGGTATCGGATTCCAGCTCATTGGTCAAAACAAAATATAGACCCTTTACCTTCGTAAATTTCTCTTCCCGCCAAGGGAGGGAGAAAGTCACCTCTCCCCAGTTAAAGGAGACATCCAAGGTCTGGGCATCGCTTTGCCAGGTAGTCCCATCCAGAGCAACTAAGCGAAGCGCCAGGGTCACCCGGTTCCGCCGCCCATTCTTTTTATAGGTTAAGGTCAGTTCGCGCCACCTTCCCAGGTCTAAGGGGGGATAGAGCGACAGATAATCCAGGATCGGCCCAAAGATTATGGGGGCATTGCCCATTCTCCGATAGGCCACTTCCAAGAAGGGTTCCTGGCTCTGATTATCCCGAGCCATGGCAAAATCTACTTTTCCCTGGAGGGACTCCCAAACGGGACGGAGTTTAGGTTCCAAATGTTCCCCCCAAAAGAGCCCAGCGATCTCCTCTTCTAAGGATAAAACGCGTTTTCGAAGGTCGGCCATTCGCTCCATATCCTTAGCCACTTCCCCTTGTTTGCGCAAAATTTCACCCTTTAAGGTCTCGTACTCTGGGCCCTCTCCTTCCCCTATCTTGCTGATCTCCCGGGTCAGGACCCGTTTTTTCTCTCGGATCCCCTCTTCCAGGCGGAGAGCTTCCGCCCGCCCTTTTTCTCCCCGGGTCTTTAAAAGCTGACTGATACGGTCCATCTCCTGGACCCGGGGCAGGGCCCAGATTTCTAAAAGATCACAGGCCAGCCAAGGAAGGTTGGGACAGTCAAGTCGGTAGTGGGAGGCATCATATCCAGCCTGGAAGGCCCGCTGCCAGAGATAGGGGGGCGTCTGAAAGGAGTCTGGGTACTGCGTCGCATGATGACGGAAAGGCAAGAGCGGCAGGTTCTTCGAATTTAGGCAGGCCATCTCGGTATTGTAGGGATAGTAGGCAAAGCTGCAAGATACTGGCTTCATCACACTTTCGCTTTCCAAAAGGACCTGCATCCCATAAAGGTTCCTGGCTTTTGCCATGGTGAAAAAGTCCTGGTAGCCTGCCATACTAAAGCCTTTCATAGAGGCCTTGAGCGTTTGGCCCTGGAGGGATTTATCCGAATTTTGAAAGTTCAGGATCATCTGATTTGCCTGACAAGTAGCAGAGGAGATCTCAGGCGATGAGCTGCAAGTGACCGTTTGCACGGGTAATTTTGACTTATAAGCCAGGCCCAAGGCCACTTCCCCCATCCGTCGGCCAATCTCCCGCTTGGACCAAGGGTGCTGGGGGGTTCCCCAAGGAGCATTCTCCTTGTGGTAGGTCAAAGGAAGGTCATAGGTAGCAACCAGGCCTACCGCATAGCCTTGGTTCTTGTTCAAGAGGTCCTTAAGATAGACCAGCATGTTATTGAAATCGGGCAAAATATCCGACTGGAAAGTGGAATAGTAAAAGGGTGCTAGTTGGGTCAAAATGATTTTGAGCTGGCCCTGGGGTGACTCAAAGCAATAGCGGAAGGTCTCCGCCAAAAAGGGGAAGGCCTCCAAATAATATTGGGGGAAGTATACGTCACTTTCTCCCTGGTACCAGAGGACCCCTTGGGCAGCTACCCCTCGAAGGGGATAAACCTTATGGTTCAGGATGGCGGCCGGTTGGCGACGGTACATAAATTTAGGCATGCGGAAGGCCTTGTCCTGGAGGAGGCGTTTCAACTCTCTCCTCATCTGGGCCTCCTCCGCCTCTGTCCGGGGCTGGTTATAGGTCTCTTGAGTCCGATAGAGCCCACAGGCCTTGAGGTGCTGTTTGATGGCCGGTTCTTCCTCCAAAGGAAGGGGAAGCCAGGAGTGCAGGCAGGTTTCACTACAAGCGATATCATAGATACCAATGGGAATATTAAAGGTCTTGGCTAGGTGAGCAGCAAAGGACAAGGCCACGGCACTTACCTGCTGCATGGCCTTGATATTGCTAAAATTGATCCAGGCCGCTCCCGGAATGGTCCTTTGGGCCCGGGGAGAATAAGCCGTTTCTCCCTGGTTCAGGCCGCTCTCCCGGCAAGTAAAGAAGCGAATATTCTTGAGCTTCGATAGGAGGTGGATATCAGGATCCACGTCCGTGTACATAACCGGCATACTCATATTCGACTCGCCCGCAGCAATCCAGACCTCCCCAAAGAGGAGGTTGGAAAAGACATACTCGTAATCCTCATGGTCAATCGTGAGTTCATACGGGCGGTGAGAGGCTTGCATGGCGGGCAAAACAAAGGAGAATTCCCCCGTTTCCTGGTCCGCTAAGACTGTATTGGACCAAAAAGGTAAAAAATTCTCCTTTTCTGTCTCTCCTGTATGAAATTGTCCCGATTCACTGTCCCCTACCAAGCGATTCAGATGGATGTGGATTTCCGACGTGCTGGTCGCCCAGCCACGGATGCGGACCGGCATGCCGGCCTGCAAGACCATATTATCGCCTAGCCAGGGAGGAACCGTAAAGGCTTGTTCTGGCATCATATTGAAGAGAAAGAAGACTCCCGGATTCTAGTTAGTTTTTTGGTTTTCCCAAAAGTTCAAACATGTTTTTCTTATAGAACTCCACCCCAGGCTGGTTAAAAGGATTCACCTGGAGCAAATAGGCAGACACCGCACAGGCAAACTCAAAGAAATACACGAAGGCTCCCATGTGATAGGCATCCATCTTGGGGATCTCTAAGGTCATTGAGGGGGTCCGCCCGTCAAAGTGGGCCTTTTCCGTTCCCCGTTTGGCCTGGAGGTTGACCTCGCTCATCTCTTTCCCCAACAAATAATCCAGGCCATCTTCTGCGCCAGCCACTTCCGGTACCGGCAAGCTGGGCCGGTCACCAACCATCAGGTGGGTCAGGAAGAAAAGGTTCCTTGTCCCCTCTTGGATGAATTGTCCTAAAGAGTGCAAGTCTGTCGTAAAGGTTACAGAGCCTGGGAAAAGCCCCCGGCCGTCTTTGCCTTCCGACTCCCCAAAGAGTTGTTTGAGCCACTCGCCCAGGTAGGCTAGCTGGGGCTCGTAGAAGGCAAAAATCTCCATTCGGTAGGATTTCAGGTAGAGGAGGTAGCGGAGGGCTGCATATTGGAGGCAGGCCTCCTGGGCCGAGAAGGAAGTCTTCAAGCGGTCAGCCATAGCTTGGGCCCCATCCATCAAGGCATCAATGTCGACTCCAGCAACGGCAATGGGCAAGAGGCCAGCAGCCGTCAAGACTGAGTAGCGACCTCCCACGCCTGGAGGGACCACCAAGGTCCGCCAGCCCATGCCCGGAGCCATCTTCCGCAAGGTCCCCCCTTGGGGGTCGGTCGTGGCAATGATCCGCCTGGCCAGGCGGTCCTTGGCTCCTTCGTCCTCACCCTCCTGCTCTGCCATCTGCTTTCTCAGGAGGCGGAAGGCAATTGCCGGTTCCGTCGTGGTTCCTGACTTGGAAATCATATTGACGTAATAAGATTTATCCTTCAAATGCTCCAAGAGGTCCCGGTGATAAGCCGGGGAAAGGGTAAAGCCTGCAAAAAGAACTCGGTTCCGGTCAGGAGAAAATGCGGGGGTTAAGGCTTCAATGACAGCCTTGGCACCGAGATAGGAGCCACCAATGCCCACACTAACTAGGTGGTCCGCCTCCTTACGGATCTCCTGGGCCAGGTTCTTGATATCCTGGAACTCTTGGCCTGCCTTACTTGCAGGCAGGTCCAGCCAATCCGTAAACTCCTTGCCCTGCCCCTTCCTTTCAAGAAGGGTATCATAGGCCGCGCGAAGGGCGGACTCCAAAGCCTCTCTTTCTCCTTGAGATACGACGGACGATAGATAACTGGAGTCTAATGTAAGCATAGATGCCTCCTTTCTGGCTCATCCCCCTAGCTCTTATGCTTGGGAAGGACGACAGTTATTGAAAAAGTTTATAACAGAGGTTGTAGCTTGTCATTTGCTAGGGTAAAGCAGATCTTTTTCCCTTCAAACTGTTTTTTCAAGTCAGACAGCTTGAGGGTATCGGTAAGCTCCACTTCAACGGGGTCGGGGCCCACAGAGATATGGATGGATTGCCCCTCGTAGATCCGACCCTCCAGGTAAAGGTTGGCCAGTTCATCTTCGATCTCCTGGGCAATCCCTCTTTGCATGGGCCGGGCACCCAATTTCTCATCATGGTATTTGTACACCAGATAGGCGTAAACCGCATCGTCGATGGCAAAATCACAGCCCAAGACCTTCAGTTCATTCAGGGCATCCTTCAAGAGGAGCTGGACTATTTGCTTCAGTTCAGGCAGGGTCAGTTCATGGAAGACGACGATATCATCAATTCTATTCAAAAATTCAGCACGGAAGGTGTCCTTGAGGGCAGTCATTACCTTATTTTTCAGAGACTGGTTGCTGTCGTTTTCAAAACCGATGCTATTGGCTTTGAAGCTCGTACCAGCATTGCTCGTCATGATAATGATGGTATGGGAGAAATCCACCACCCGGCCGTGGGAATCGGTCAGTCGACCCTCATCCAAGAGCTGGAGAAGGATATTCATGACATCGGGGTGGGCCTTTTCCACTTCATCAAGGAGAACCAAGGAATAGGGCTTGTTTTTAACCTTTTCTGTCAATTGCCCCTTGTTTTCAAAGCCGATATAGCCTGGGGGCGACCCAATCATCTTACTGATGGACGCAGCCTCCATGTACTCGCTCATATCCAGGCGAATGATGTTCTTTTCATCGCCGAAGAGTTCCATACAAAGGACCTTAGCCAGCTGAGTCTTGCCCACCCCAGTCGGACCGACAAAGAGGAAGGAGGAAGGTTTATCAGAACGGCCAAAGCCTGTCCGCTTCCTACGGAGGGCCGAAGACACACTCTTGACCGCATCTTCTTGGCCAATTAAAAGCTCATGGATCCTGGCTTCGAGATTGCGCAGCTTTTCACTCTCACTCTCTCGAATATTTTGGACCGGGATTCCCGTCCAGGTTTCCATAACCTCCGCCATATTCTCAAGACGGATCTCCCCCTTTTGCCGGTAAGCTTCCGGGAGGGATTCCAGAAGCTTCTCTTGGTCTTCGATGATCTCACCAAGGTAGGCCAAACGTTGGCGGTATTCCAACCGCTTCTTCATCGATTCCGTCTGCAGGGGAAGGACAAGCTTCTGGTCAATGATCTCATCAAGGTGTGCGGCAAAGATTTTACCTTCTGGTAATTCCAGATCTACATGATATTTCTTGATGAGATTCTTGCGAGCCGTTCTGGCCCTATCCTGGACGACCTCTAAAAGCTTTTCCTCTTTCTTTTTAAAGCCTTCCATTTGCCTGCAAATCCTGGCAAACTCCACGCGCAGGAGGGCTAATTTGCGGACCTGAGCCGCCGTATAGAGGAATTCTGGATTATCTTGATTGTAGGTAGCCCCCACTTCATCAATAAGGTCCAAAGCCTTATCTGGTTGGAAACGCTCAGGTACATAGCGCTTAGTCAGTTGCACGGCTTTTTGAAGGACCTCGTCTCCATAGGTCACATAGTGGTAATCAGAATAGATATCACGCAAACCTTTGAGGATCTCCAAGGTCTGCTCATCCGTCGGTTCTTCAATAATCACCTTTTGGAAGCGGCGTTCAAAAGCAGGATCTTCCTCTACCTGTTTACTATATTCGCTTAGGGTGGTACAGCCAATGAAGCGAATATTCCCTTGAGACAAGGCGGGTTTTAAAATATTCGCCGCATTCAAACTTCCTTCGCTATCCCCAGCCCCCAAGACACTATGCATCTCGTCAATAACGAGAATCACATTTCCTCGCTCTTCAGCCTCCTTTAGGATATTTTTCATTCTTTGCTCAAATTGGCCCCGGTACTGGGTTCCGGCCACGACAGCGGTGAGGTCAAGCTCTAAGACCTCTTTGTCCAGCATGGAGGCTGGCACCCGATTGGCTACAATGGCACTCGCTAGACCTTCCGCCAGGGCTGTTTTACCTACGCCGGGCTCGCCAATGATGGCTGGATTATTTTTGTCACGCCGGTTAAGGATCTGGATCACTCTTTTTAGCTCACGCTGGCGACCAATCAGAGGCTTCAATTGGTGTTTTCTAGCCTTTTCTGTGAGATTGGTGGAGTACTGGTCGAGCATGCCAGATTTTTGCTTAGGCCTGACCTTCAGGCGTTTGTCCATTTCTTTTTGTTCCAGGTCCTTCCAGACCTTTCCCTGGGGGTCTTGAGACTTGGCCTTGTCCTGATCTTCTTCCTGATCCTTACGATTCCTATCGTCCATCTTCTGATCGGGATGGAAAGGAACAAGATTCGGAATCTCCTCTGCAGGCACATGCTCGGACTTGGAAGATGGCTGCATAGCGAAGAAGGCAAATAGGTTTGCATTGATGTCTTCGGTCTCTTTTTTCAGCCGAGAGGCGGTCGAATCTTCTAAATTCAGTTTGGGTACAAGATCTCCTAGGAAAGCTTGGATATTCTCTAGGTCAGGGCGGACCGTCTCTGGAATAGGTTCTACGTATTTATTTCTTCCTCTCCCCTTCTTTTGCTCTAACGCTTTCCCCAGGCGATCGAGGTCAACCTCATAGATAGATCCTACCATATCCCTTTGGAAGTCCAGGTAGGATATCAGTTTATCTTCATCCTGCTGACTAATGACATGGGCGGGCCTATCTTGGGCACCCTTGTCTTGAGTGTCTTTGTCCTGGGAAGACTTTTCTTGAGCATCTTTGCCCTGAGTCTTTTCGTTTTGAGAAACTTCTCCTCCTAGGGGCAAAGAATCTCCTTGACCACCCAGATTTTTCCCTGGGGTGCCCGCTTGTTCATCTGCTTGCTTGCCTTGGTCGGCAGGGATTTTTTCTGAATCGTCCATGTGGTCTCCTTGATCGGCAGGGGTCTTATCCGCATCGGTAGACCCGGCATCCTGATGGTCAGGGCTTTCTCCCTGAGCCCGGGGTGCCTTGTTTTGAGGCTCAGCTTTTTCTTTTTGAGATGAGGGATCCTTCCCTGACTTACCATCTCCCCCAAGGGTCATCGTTTCCATAGAAACTTCGATAGGAACACCTGGGAAACTAGTGGATAAAATCTTACGCAAGAAATTCAGCCACTCATCCTGGGGCAGATCCGGGTGTGCGATCATGGAATGACGAATGCCAGAAATAATTTTTTTCACTTCATCTTGCAAATGCTGGGGTAAAGCCTTATCTGCATCCCCCAAAACGATAATATGGGGAGCCCCCATCATATCATCATTTTCATCAGAGGGCTCCTCATCGAAATCAAGGTGAAATTCTTCGCCATCGGAAATGTCACCAGGAAAATCACTGGGAAGGTCACTGGGAAAATCACTAGCAAATACACTGGGAAAGTCTTGGGCAACCCTATCCTCAGACCCTTGTTTTTTCACAACAGCTTGGCCTGTCTCATCCACCCCTGTCATGTCATCCAAAAAGGAACTCAGAGCACCGGGATCCTTAAAATCTAGTTTTTCAAAAGGAGTGGGGGCCGGCTTTTTATGGTGCTTTCTAGGTGCTTCAGGCTTCTCTCCAAAATGCTCCCGGAGGAAGGCAATGGGATCTTCCCCAGAAACTTCAAAGGACCTTTCATCAAACAGTTCGCCGATCCAAGGGGGGAGGCCACGACGGTGGATACGAAGTCCATCCTCTCGTTCATCTTCGTCTTGGTCATCATTGTCTTCATCATCATAGTCTTCATTGACTAGGGTGAGGTTCCATTCGTCAATATCATCATCTGTTTCTTGTTCATCACGATCATCATCACTATCATCATCGTCATCGCCGTCATCATTATGATCATCATCATCGCTAGGCTCATCGTCATCGTCGTCCTGAGCCTGGAAGGGACGGTCATCGTCCTCGTCATTGCTGTCATCGTCGTCAGAACGAAAATCTGCATAGACATCAAAAGGGATAGCGTCATGGTGGTCATCAAAGTGCAAAAGATTATCGTCATCATCGAAGGGGATAACGATACTCTCCTCGGAAGGGGCTGAATCAGTTGATGAGGACGAATCATCGATACCATGGTTACTGGCATCTTCCTTATCTTCCTGCTTATGATCCTGCCAAGGCAAGTTCATCTTCTGGATAAGGTTTTTATCGACCAAGTCACTTAAGACTTCCTGGATGTCCAGGCCCTCAGATAGGCCTTCATTCACCAACTTCATGGCCTCTTCCGTATTCTCCATTCGAATGCCCATAGATTGCAGCATGCCTAGGTCTACATCCTCACCTAGACTACCCATGGCATTGACGGCCTGTTGTAGGCTGGGCAAGTCTTCTGGCGTAATATGCATGACTTTCATCATGCTTAGAATGCCAGGATTGTGCATCTTATAGCCGCATTCTAGGCAGATTCCAACACCATGCTTGGCACTGCTCGGATCCGGCCCTGCGACAGCATAGAAAACGGGCACATTTTTGTGGCAAATCGCACACAATTTATCATTCGCATGTGGGTTCATTAGATCTCCTTATTAACAAAGACGGCAGCAAGAGAGCGGGCAGCATAGCCAACCCTGCTTGCTAGACCTTTAAATCCACCCACCTGTCCTGTCCCTGTGACAGGATAAGGCGTGGAAACGTCTGCTCTATAGAATAGCCAAAAGGGTCAATTTTTGCAACCTGACCCAGGACCAGGAACATGAGAGATGGCAGGCCGTTCTTTTTCAAGAATCTCCTTCAGATAGGCACCTGTATAGGATTTGGGGTTGGCCGCTAGATCGGCTGGGGACCCTGTCCCGATGACGAAACCTCCCCGGTCTCCCCCTTCTGGACCCATATCAATGATAAAATCAGCATTCTTAATCACATCGAGATTATGCTCAATCACCAGGACCGTATTGCCTTTATCAACGAGGGCCTGGAGGATGTGGATGAGGCGGCGAACATCACTGCGATGGAGGCCTGTTGTCGGCTCATCCAGGACATAAAGCCAGCCCCCGGTGTTGCGGCGAGCCAGTTCCGTCGCCAACTTGACCCGCTGAGCCTCGCCACCCGACAGCTCCGTAGAAGGTTGACCCAGGGTAATATAATCCAAGCCCACATCAGAGAGGGTCTGGAGGATCCGCTTGAGCGGTGGAATATTTGCAAAGAATTCAAGGGCATCGGCTACCGTCATATCAAGAACTTCTGCGATGTTCTTATTTTTATAATCGATCTCCAAGGTTTTCGCATTATAGCGGGTACCATTGCAGTTTTCACAGGGGACAAAGATATCCGGGAGGAAATTCATCTCTACCTTGTTGAATCCAGCCCCCCGGCATAGCTCGCAGCGGCCGCCCGAAACATTAAAGCTAAAATGTCGCATGGTATAGCCCCACATCTTCGCCTTAGGTGTATCGGCAAAAAGCTGGCGAATATGCGTAAATAGTCCTGTATACGTTGCTGGATTAGAGCGAGGCGTCCGGCCAATGGGCGACTGGTCGATGACCACGATATCCTGGATTTGGTCGAGACCCTGGGCATCTTCCACCCAAGAAGTGTCTAAAACTGAGGCCTTAAACTTCGAAAACTGACTTTTGACAAGGGGAACCACGCAGCCATTTACAAGGGAGCTCTTCCCAGACCCTGAGACCCCAGTGACGGCCACAAATACTCCCAAAGGTATATCAACCGAGACATTTTGTAGGTTGTTTTTGTGGCAATGGTGGAGGTGAAGGTGGGGCGTAGAAGAGTCCACCTCCCGCCAAGTGGGCAGGTCAATAGTCTCTTTTCCGCTCAAAAAGGCTCCGGTCAGAGATTGGGGCTGGCGACTCAGCTCGTCAGCCGTCCCCATCCCCACCAACTTTCCGCCGAAATGTCCGGCCCCGGGGCCAATGTCGACAATGCAATCAGCCTCCCGCATGGTCTCCTCATCGTGCTCGACCACCAGGACTGTATTGCCCAGATCTCGAAGATTCTTCAAGATCCGTAGGAGCTTAGCATTATCCCTTTGATGGAGACCGATACTTGGCTCATCCAAGACATAGAGAACCCCGGAAAGGAAAGACCCGATCTGGGTGGCCAGGCGGATCCGCTGGGACTCCCCCCCTGAGAGGGTCGTGGCGCTCCGGCTCAAGGTCAAATAATCCAGCCCCACGTCCACGATGAACTGGAGGCGCTTGACGATTTCCTTGATTAGGGGCTCCATGATCTGCTCTTTGCCACGGGCGATAGGGACCGCCTGCATAAAAGCCAGGGCATCGCCGATAGTTAACTGGGTCAGCTCACTGATATTGAGAGAACCCACGGTGACAGCCAAGGCCTCTTCCTTGAGTCTTGTCCCGTGGCAGAGGGGGCAGACCTGGAACTCTTCTTGGCGAACCTTGTCCTCCCAATTCATGGGCAAATAATCCATAAACGACACATCCTTATTCTTTTGGAAGGGGAGGAATCCAAGGCCGGCGCATTTGGGGCAGGCACCGGTAGGGCTGTTAAAAGAGAAAAGGCGGGGGGCAATCTCCGGCATGCTAATGTGGCAGCGAGGGCAGGCAAATTTCTGCGACAAGGGTAAGGTTTCTGACCGGTAGGTCCGCTCTCCCTGGTCATCCTCTTCCGGCACCTGGAGTAGAAGGTTCGCATAGCCGTTACCAGCCCGCAGGGTCGTCTCCAGGGAGTCTTGGATCCGCCCCCGACTCTCTGGGCGAAGGATGACCCGGTCGACCACGATGGAAATGTCATGTTTCTTGTTTTTATCCAGATCTTTCTCAAGGATTTCTTCAATCTCATAGGTGATCCCATCGACATCCACTCGGACATAGCCTTCCCGGGCAATTTCTTGGAAGGTCGCCTTGAGCCGCCCCTTTTTCTGCATAACAACGGGAGCCTCCATGATGATCCGGCTACTCTCGGGATAGGTAAAAATCTGATCGAGCATCTGGTCGATGCTCTGATGGCTTACGAGGTCCCCACAAGACGGGCAGTGGATATCGCCTGCTCTCCCATAAAGGAGTCGGAGAAAGTCGTATATCTCAGTTACTGTCCCCACGGTCGACCTAGGGTTGTGCGAGGCAGTCTTTTGTTCGATGGCTATGGCAGGCGACAGACCCTCGATCACATCGACATCTGGCTTTTGCATCCTCCCTAAAAATTGACGGGCATAGGAAGAAAGGGATTCAACATAGCGCCGCTGGCCTTCGGCAAAGACGGTATCGAAGGCTAGGGAGGATTTGCCCGATCCTGACACACCGGTTATGACCACCAGTTTATTTTTCGGAATATCGACGGCCAGATTTTGTAAATTATGTTGCCTGGCGCCTTCAATGTGAATAACTTCTGACATGGTTTCCTTTGCTTTCTTTTATCTAGCTCGCCTAGGGTAGACAGCCTGACGTAAAACGCAGGCGACAAGCGGTTCTGTAATGGACCTTATCGGGCCTGGACGGCAATGGCCAAGCCGAAACGGACGGTGTCTAACTTGGAGGGGACATGGTCGATCCTGGAACGAGCGCTAAAAAAAGCCCAAAAGCAGATTGCTTTCAGGCTTACAGTTTGAGATCTAAAAATGCATGTAAGTATTTCTGGTGACCCTAGGGGGATTCGAACCCTCGACTTCGCCGTGAGAGGGCGACGTCTTAAACCGCTTGACGATAGGGCCATATGAGCTAGGAAGAAAAATCATACACTTGATTTCCTTCCAGGCCTCTCGACTTACAAGCACTTGTTGAGTATACCCCTTTTAAAAACTCTTGTCAAGGGCTTTGGGAGAAAATTTTACCGGATGGTAATCAATACCTAGGGGCGGCTCAGCTAGTAAGGCAAAGTTACAGGTCCCGTCTTTGCCGCTGGGCAAAAGCATAGGCAGCCATGGCGAAGGCGGAACTAGCATTTAAGGACTCGGCCCCACCCCTTTGAGGAATGGTCACCGTCAGGTGAGGAAGAGCTAGAATATCCTCGTCTAGGCCATTGGCCTCATTGCCTACCCCGATCACCAACCCTCGACAAGAAGACCCGTATAGGGTGGTCTCCAGGGTAGAGTGAGCCTGGCCTAAGTCAGAAAGGCTTTCCCCGTCCAGGTCCATTAAGACGAGGGCTAAATCCTCGTCACGAAGGAGCTTTGACCAGCTATCCAGGTCCGGGAGCTGGAACAAAGGGAGGAAAAATGTGCTTCCCATGGAATAACGAAGTAACTTAGAAGTCAGCGGGGACACGGTACCTGGCAGGAGGAAGGCCCCCGCAAAGCCCATAGCATCAGCCGTGCGAATCATATTGCCCAGGTTCCCTGGATCCTGGACTCGGTCAGCCAAAAGATAAAGTGGCAGGGGGCCAGAGCTGGAGGAAGTAGATAAACAAATACTCCCTAAAGGCCGAAAGCTAGGAGCTTCAGCCAGGGCTAGGCAGGCTACTTGGGGGTGGTGGAAGGGGAGCTGAGCCCACAGCTTTTCAGCTAGCAGAAGGAAGCTAAGGTTAGAAACCATATCGCCAGCCTGGACACCATAGGAAGCAGAGAGCCGGTCAAAAAGCTCAGCTCCCTGTGACGTATTTGGGAAGCAAAGGCAGGAGGCTCGGTAGGTCTGCAGGGCCATATCGACGAGGCGAATGCCCTCAGCGACCACCTGGGGACTTATTCTTTTGACCTTAGCATCTTCCATGGTCCGGCGTAAGTTCAAAAACCTAGGATTCCTAGATGAAGTGATCTCCTCGATCGCTTCCCATGGGGGGAAAGAATAAAAGGCAGGAAGATGAGAGCTGGCTGGGTTGGGAGTATTTGTTGGATTGCTAGGATGAGACATGGGGCCTCCTCTCTTTTTGGGAAATTGGGCGCTGGGGACGATGGCATGAAATGCGCAAGCAAGATCCCCAACAAAAGGCGGGAGCTAGGGCTTGGCATAGCTTTGTTTGCAAAGTTGCCAGGAAGGTATAGACGAAAAAAAAGCTCTAAGAAGCGGAATTGCCATTTCTTAGAGCAGTATATGGTCTGTGCGGTCTTATGCCTGGTGGGCTTTCACTTGATCACAAAGGAGGGTGAATGCGGCCTTGTCGTTGACGGCCATTTCGGCCAAAACCTTACGGTTTAAGTCGATTTCCATCTCCTTCAGTCCGTGAATCAGCTGGTTGTAGGATAGGCCCTCGAGACGAGCAGCCGCGTTGATCCTAGCAATCCACAATTGGCGGAACTCCCGCTTCTTAAGGCGACGATCCTTGAATGCATAGGAACCGGATTTCATGACGGCCTGCTTAGCCATCTTGAAGTTGGTGCTCTTTCTGCCGTAATAACCCTTTGCCTGTTTTAATACTTTTTTATGACGCTTGTGGGTCATGGTGCCCCGTTTTACTCTTGCCATATGGACCTCCTACTTATTTATAGGGAAGCAGACGTCTAATTTTCTTGGTGTCTGGTTCGCTAGCGACAATACTGGCTCTTAATTGTCTTTTTCTCTTCGGTGTTTTTTTGGTTAAAATATGCTTTTTAAAGGCTTGAGCACGTTTTACTTTGCCGTTCTTAGTAACTTTAAATCTCTTTTTACTAGAACTATGCGATTTCATTTTCGGCATATCAACTTCTCCTTACATTTGATTATGGTTTCCGCATGGCTCGACTGGCCTGACTTACTTGCCCAGATTCGTCCAAGCGCTCTGGTTTCAATCTATTCGATCTATTTCCTAGGACCGTATTAGGTGCGCCAGGCTTTCCAAGCTTCCCTTCTCTTTTGTCTTCCTAGATCTGTAGCTAGGCCAGAAATCCCAATCAGTCAGGTCTTTCGACCTGGCTGGATCAGGGAAAGGCTTAGGGCGTCTGAGGAGTGATGGGACTCAAGAACATGATCATAAAAGAACGACCCTCCATGGAAGGCGGACGATCCACTTTTCCACATTCCTGACAGGCTACAGCAAAGTCTTGGAGGGCAGCTAGGCCATCCTCCTTAAAATTTCTTTCTCGACCCAGGAATCGTAAAACAACTTTGACACGGTCTCCATGTTCTAAAAACCGGATAGCGTTCTTGACTTTGACATTAAAATCGTGTTCTTCCGTGCCAGGGCGCAGCTGAACTTCTTTTAAATCTGTCTGCTTTTGATTTTTCTTAGCTTCACGTCTCTTTTTGGACTGGTCAAAAACAAATTTTCCATAGTCCATAATCCTGGCTACTGGATTCTTGTCGTTGTTGGAGACCAGCACGAGGTCCAGCCCAGCATTATGGGCACGATCTAAGGCTTCCTCCTTCGAAATGATCCCAAGCATCTCATCGTTTTCATCAATTACTCGTAGCTTGTCAAAAGGAATTCGATCATTGACTTGCTTTTCCTGTCTTCTTGCGATGGTACACCTCCTTAAGGATAAAAAAAGAGCGAGTAACTATTACTCGCTCCGGGTCCTTCTGTCGCCTTTTTCCCCTACTAGCCCTTTTCATCTATATGCTTCGGAATTTATGGGGAGACCCTGCTGACTTACAGCAAAGTCAAAGCAAGCTTGGCAAATATTCCAAGCCCTGCTTGAGGCAAAGGCAACAGCCTTGTCGAACCTAAAACCCCTTCACACTCCTGGCAGAAACCATATCCGCTCAGGTGCTAACAAGCCGAGCCTGAAGCTCTCTGTTAGCTAGGTTTGGGGTGAGACGAGTGTCTACTTATCTTTAAACCGTTTTACATTATAGCACATCAGAATTCTGTGTCAAGGGGCGGTTGTAGGATAATTTGAAGAATTCGCCAGCCACAAAGGGAATTCCCGCCAAAATCAGGATGAGAATCCAGTCTAAGGCGACAGGTTGGATGGTATGGAAGAGGTGGTCTAGGGCAGGGATGAAGACGACCAAGAAGGTCAAGACAAAGGATAGGAAGACCGCCCGATTCATCGTTTTATTAGTCCACAACCCCAAGGTGAAGACGGAATGGCGCTCGCTACGGCAGGTAAAGGCCCGCAACAATTCGGCGAGAATCAGGGTTACAAAGGCATAGGTCCTAGCCCCCCGGGAGGGCTCAAAGCCATTACCGCCGAAGAAGTCGAAGCTGGCCGCCAGGGTCCCCTCTTGTTGGAGGGCAAAGGTCTGGGCCTCGCCAATCCGATGAACTTCATCAACTAGATCATGAGCCTCCGTCACTAATAGATCAGGGTAGAAGTAGCGGCCAATTTGGAAGGCCATAAAAACCGTCAAGAAGATGGCCAGGGCCTGGGTCACAATGGACCAAGTCATAGGCCGGTCGATGATTTTAGCTGATCTGGGCCGGGGTTTCTGACTCATGATATCCATCTCTTTATTTTCACGTCCTAGGGCCAGGGCTGGGAAGCTGTCAGTCACGAGATTGAGCCAGAGGAGCTGGATGGGCTCCAGGGGGGTATAAGTCGGCCCCAAGATGAGGTTAGTGATAAAGATGATGAGGATCTCCCCAATATTACAGCTGAGAAGGTAACCCACAAATTTTCTGATATTGCTATAGATCACCCGGCCTTCTTCCACGGCGTGGACAATGGTCGCAAAGTTGTCATCGGTCAGGATCATATCGGCGGAGGATTTGGCAACTTCGCTTCCGGTGATCCCCATGGCGACTCCGATATCGGCTTGTTTGAGGGCAGGAGCATCATTGACACCGTCTCCCGTCATCGAGCAGGTATGACCATTTTTCATCAGGGCCGAGACAATCCTTACCTTATGCTCCGGTGAAACCCGGGCGTAGACCGTTGTCGTCTCAGCAGCCTTTTGCAGGTCTTCATCGGACATGATGCTGAGTTCTTCACCACTCAGGACCCCATCCCCGGGGCGCTTCAAGTCTAACTCTTCTGCAATGGCTGCAGCCGTGGCGGCATAGTCCCCTGTGATCATAATGGGCTGGATCCCCGCCTGTCGACATTGGGCGATAGCCTCTTTGGCTTCCTCTCTCGGCGGATCGATCATTCCGGTGAGGCCCACAAAAATCAGATTTTCCTCATTTCCCTCTCTTTGATCGGGGTCAAAGCGCCGATAGGCATAGGCCAGAACACGGAGGGCCCGGTTGGCCATGGCCAAGTTTTCATCGAGGATGGCGGTTCGATCATCGGGGTTGAGAGTCCGAATTTTGCCCTCTTTAGACAGAATGTATTGACATCTTGCCAAGACTAGGTCTGGGGCCCCCTTAACCAGGGACAGGGTAGCATCCTCGTCTCCCTCTTCCTCCATATTGGTATAGACAACAGACATCATCTTCCGGGAAGAATCAAAGGGCTGCTCCAGGACTTTCAGATAGGTCTTTAAGCGATCTTGGGGAATCTTATACTTTCCGGCCAGGGTCAAGAGAGCCCCCTCGGTGGGGTCACCCAGGATCTCCCAGCTCTTCTTTTCTTCCTGGTAAACAAGCTTAGCATTATTGCAAAGGCTGGCAATCTCCGTCAGTCGATCCAGAGACCGGGAAGAGCCAAAGACCAAGCTTGGGGCATCTGCGCTCCCCTCTCCTTCTAGGTCGGCTAGGGCAATGGTCCCCTTAGGCTCATAGCCCGTCCCGGTCACCAGAAAGCGCTGACCCGGAAGATAGAGGCGGGTCACCGTCATTTCATTTTGGGTCAAGGTCCCCGTCTTATCACTACAAATCCGGTCAATGCTTCCCAAGGTTTCAACTGCCATTAGACGCTTGATAATAGCATTTTTCTTGGCCATCCGATTCATCCCAATGGCAAGAACAATGGTCACTACGGCAGGCAGACCTTCGGGAACGGCGGCTACAGCAAGGCTGATGGCCGTCATCAAGAGCTCTAGGGGTTTGCCTCCGCCAATTAGACCGAAGACAAAGACCAAGGCCGACACAATAATACAGAGAATGCCCAAAATTTTCCCCAAGTGATTCAGGCTCTTTTGAAGAGGCGTCATTTCCTGATCTATGCTGGAGAGTTTGGAGGCAATTTTTCCAACCTGGGTATCGTAGGCCGTTGCCACTACAATGCCCTTGCCTTGACCGTAGGTAACGGCCGTAGAGGAATAGAGCATGTTCTTGCGGTCACCTAGGCCAACTTCTTCTGTTGTCTGAAATTCAGCATGTTTTTCAACCGGAACCGATTCCCCGGTTAAAATCGCCTCATCTGCCTTGATATTGTAGGCTTCTAGGATTCTCAGGTCTGCCGGGACCAAGTCTCCAGCCTCGAGGAGGATGATATCGCCTGGCACCAGGTCATCGGTTTTCACCTTCACCTGCTGGCCGCCACGAAGGACTCTGGCCTCGCTGGCTGCCATCTCTTTTAAAGCGGCAATGGCCTTTTCAGCACGTCCCTCTTGGATAACCCCCAAAACAGCATTGATGATCACAATGGCCAAAATGATGATGGCCTCCGTCCAGTCACTGACCACTCCTGAGATGATGGCAGCAATGATCAGAAGAATGACGGTAAAATCCGCAAATTGATCCAGGAATTTCTTCCAGAGGGGGACTTTCTTGTCCTCTTCCAGCTTGTTTTGTCCATAGACCTCCAAGCGTTCCGTAACGGCCTCGGGGCTTAAGCCCTCTTCAGCCTCTACCTGGAGACGCTTTTTGATGTCGTCGAGGGCAAGGGTATAAGTTTCTAATTCCGTAAGGGAATGTCGTTCCATGTGATGTTTTCTCCTTTTCGCACCAGTTTGTTAGTCGTAATTTGCCATAAACGAGCCGTGATTTGCGCAATAAGTCGTCAGGGCCTGTAGTGGAAAAATTACTTATTAAAATGGCTGGAATATTTAATATTTATTTATAAAAAACAGAAGTAAATTGATAGTTGGCGAAAAAAATAGCGAAGATTATTCTATGAAAAGTAAAGAATATCAGAGAATAAATCGGATTCCCCCCTTAAAAGAAGCCAAAGAAGCCATGGGTCTTGGGGGCGCTGGTCACCTCTTGGCTCGGTTCTTCAGGTGCGGCGGCCTTGGCATGGGGGGTCAGAATAATTTTAATCTGAGAGATCCGTTGCTCATCCATGGCTTGGACCTGGAAGATAAAACCCAGGTCAGGAATGCGAATGGAATCACCTGGTTCCGGGAATTTTTCCATTCTCGCCAGGACAAAGCCAGCGATGGTGTCGTAGTCATCCTTGTCCTCGTCCTTCTCAAACAAATCTTCCAAAGCAGGAATATGGCGGCCCAGATCTTCAACGTCCATCATCCCATCTACCTCAAAGGTATTGTCGGATAATTTGCGGAAGGGTACAGAGACCTTATCATCGTACTCGTCTTGGATGTCCCCAACGACCTCTTCTAGGATGTCTTCAATGGAAATAATCCCTTCGGTGCCGCCATATTCGTCAATGACGACAGCCAAAGAGGCTCTGCGCTCCCGCATGAATTTGAAGGCAAATGTGAGGTTTTTGGTCTCCGAGATCAGGTAGACTTTGCGCATGGTCTTCCGCAAAGAGAAGTGTTTCTTCTCTTCTTCAGTCATCCGCAAAAGGTCTTTAATATGGAGGATACCGATGATATTATCGATATCTTCTTCATAGACGGGCAGGCGGCTATAGCGCTCTTGGGATGCCAAGTCCCAGACTTCCTGGAGGGGGGTATCCGCCTGGAGGCAGACCATGGAGGTCCTTGGCGTCATGACCGAGGCCACCTCCGTGTCATCCAATTGGAAAATATTGGTGATAATTTCCGCCTCACTGGCACTGATGGCCCCGGTGGTACTCCCACTATCCACGAGGAGTTGAATCTGCTCTTCCGTCACATCCTCTTGGCCTAGGTCAGGCCGAATCCCCAAGAGTTTAGAAATTCCCAAGGTCAGGACGTTGAGAGAATGGGTCAGAGGGGAAAAGATTTTATCGAAGAAATCGTATACGGGAGCAAAAAAGAGGGCAAACTTTTCTGCATAATTGATGCCAATGCGCTTGGGGACCAGTTCTCCAAAGATCAAGGAGAAATAAGATACGATCAAAGTAACGATGACCGTGGCTACCAGTTGTAGCCAGGGATGGGCCCCCCGGGGGTCAAGGATTTCGTAAAGGTCTGAGACAAAGCGGTCAGCAGCAAAAGCGGAGGATAGGTAACCGGCTAAGGTAACCCCCACCTGGACCATGGCAATGAAGCGACTCTGGTCATTAATGTATTTCAACATCCGCTGGGCATTTTTTCCGCCGTCTTCAGCTAATTTTTTTACCTTGGCCTGATTGATAGTCACCAAGGCCATTTCCGAGGCGGAAAAGAAACCGTTGATGAGAATAAAAATGAAGATAATCAGAATGTAAGTGCCTACGCCATGCCCCTTATCTTCCAAGGGTTGGAGTTGGCCGGCTTGGTCACGTATGGCAGCGGCAAGCACCATAAAAGACGATAAACTGCCTTCTTCCACTTAAGGTATGTCCTCAGAACTTAGGATTGCGTCCATCAATATAAGTCCCTGAAAAATCCTCTAAAGACCAAGGCGATCTTTATGGTGTAGAGGGTTGATGCCGGAGGCCCAAGCTCATTATTTGTTAGATCTCCATCAAAAGGTCTTTCTCGATATTTTCAGTCAAAAAAGCCTTGAAACGTCCTTTGATAAAGATAAGATTTCCCACGTAACCTGGTTTCAGGTTACAAAATAACTGGGTAATTTTATCATGATTAGCCATTTTACGCAAGGAGCCTGCATACCAGCGCACCAGATGATAGCTGAATTTTATATTGCTATCTTCCTTATCCTTGCCTCGATACTCTCCCTACTCTCCCTCACAGACTACGAAAGGCATTGTCCAATTCATTGCAAGCAAAAAATAAGCTGCATCAGAGATCCGATGCAGCTTAGGGGTAATCTTTCCATTAGTATCTTACGATCGTTAGAGCACTTTGGCAACTAGGGTGAAGGGCCTTACTACAAGCATAAAAGGCTCGATCCAGACCTGGCTTATTCAACGGAAATGCTATTGACAAGAGCCATAACTCGATCTGCATCCGCCATGTCAAGACCTCGCAAAGTGACGCCGATCCAGACCCCGTTCTCCAGCTGTCCATACCAGTAAGTTGTTTGTTCTCCAGCAGATTTGCCATGGATCCCTGATAAAGTTGCGCCAGAAACAGTGATCGCATCCACCTCTGTCGCTTCCTCGACCGTATTTAGATCATAGACAGCACTATCCTTGCTATCGTAAGCTTCGATGATGATCTTGCCATAGTCTTCTTGATCCTCCGTAGCATAAGTATGGTACAGTTTGATCTTCTTGAAACTCTCGGACTGATCGTCTACGAACCAACCAGCCTCAGGAATATCCATTTTTAACTTCAGGCTAATCTCGTCACTTCCACCTTCGCCTTTGACCGTCATAGCAAATTCTTTCGTTGAAATTTCTGGTTTTTCTAATTTTTTCTCTAAATACTCAGAGATGTCAGCAGCCTGTACGTCCGCATTGTCCATATTTTGGCTAAGCCACTGACAGGCCGTCCAATCATCCTTGTCGTCCGGTCTCCTAAATGTAAAATACACATAAGCCTTCGGATCGCCTGCATACCAGCGTATATTACGATCGCCGAATTTGGTCATATTATTTCCGCCATCGTTGCCTTGATCCTCTCCTTCACAGCCAGCAAATTCGACCATATCCTCGTAATGCACGGGAAGACCTACGCTGGCACAATATTCATAATAACGTACGAGGCGGAAGCCATCCTCTTTGCTCAGCTTACCATCGCCCTTCGGCATAGGTTCCCCAGCGCTTGCTTTTTTAACGTTTTCTCCTTCATCATCTGACATTTCTTCATCGTTATCAGACTCATCCTCATCAGTAGTTGAGTCATCCGAAGATTTTTTCTCTGTTTTGGCAGAACTGTCAGTAGACTCCCCTGCTTTAGCCATGGTAAAGGTGTAATAGACATCACCTGTGCCTTTGCTATAACTAATCTTTAAGACCCCATCCTTGACTTCACCATAGAGACTTGCATCATCTTTGATATCGCCCTCTATAAGGAGAGTTTCACCAAGGAGGCTTCATTTAGCCTTAGTAATTTCCTCTCCCTCGTAGGAAACGGTTATGGTATTGTCACCCTTTATACTCGCCTGTAAAGTATCTGGGTCGATTTCTTCAGAAGCATCGTCATCAATGGCATCTGCGACAGAAACCCCGGCCCAGTCACCCACGAGGGCCTTTTCTTCCTCAGGCCGATAAAGGTTCGGATTGTCTGCCTCTGTCCCTACTTTAGCCAACACCATATCGATATCCACGCCTATTTTTTCTTTCATAAAGTTTTTAAAGGTAATGATGTCTTTGCCAAGTTCGCCAGTTACCTCAACGTCCTCAATTTTAAGGGTAATGGTAGATCCATCCAATGTCCAAGTTATATCTGCACTATCTTCGTCCGTGGCAAACGTTGCCTTGCCATCTTTTTTTAGCTCGAGGTCAAATTTGTAAACGTCATCTCCAACCGATGTAAAACCTAAAGCGGAAGCTTGGACTGTATGATACTTCCCAATAATGTCTTCGGCAGCACCCTTGGTCTCTTCCGTTTTTTTCGTTTCTTCCGTTGGCTTTGTCTCATCTGTTTTTGTCGTCTGGTCCGTTTGTTCTTGTTGCGTCTGCATTTTTGCGGGCTTGGATTCCTTCGAGCCACCACAGGCAGACGTCGTCCACGAAAGCGCAAGGGCTAGCGTGATGATGATTAATCTCTTCATAATGATTCTCCTTAACATATTGAAGTATCGAATGGATTACCCATTTACTACAATTAATTTACAATATCGGGCGTTTTACGTCAATATCTCACAAGCAATTGAGAATTAGAACAATTTAATCTTTGTCAAAATTACTAGTGAAGCTAAGCAAGGTGTGTTTTAAAAATAAAAAAACCACCCCGAAAGGTGGTCGAAAGCGTTATAGGATCTTAATCGCTAAATACTAATATATGCCGCCGTTCCCAAGTCCGCCGCTCTCTTTACTTCGCGATAGACGATCGGTAATCGATCTTTATACTTATCTAGTACCTTGGCAGCATGTTGCAGTTCCTCATCGTAATAAAACTCTATAGAAAAAACCCCGTAAGCCTTACGGCTACGGGGTTTTCATGTGGTGCACCTTCAGGGACTTGAACCCTCGGGGGTTTGACAGCCGAAACCAAGAAATTTCTTCATAATGAAATAATAAAGCCCGTAGTT
>ERZ1673752.1050-NODE-1050-length-41938-cov-6.256524_pt1 | contig 41938 bp, 28 predicted proteins | sample MGYA00580195_ERZ1673752 | MGnify/ENA primary metagenome ERZ1673752 (study PRJEB41218, sample SAMN15661744) | gut metagenome | host: Homo sapiens | place: Canada: London | collected 2015-08-20/2019-03-30 | study: EMG produced TPA metagenomics assembly of...
CACTGAGATGACCCAGATCTTGAGCAACGACCCTAATCTGATGGCGAAAGTCCTCATTGGTAACGCCATCCTAGCTATCCCAGTCTACCTACTATATCTTAGAATCCGCAAAAAACAGGGAGTTGCCCTGGCACAGATGAAAGGGATCCGGGGGCAGGATTATTTGTTCTATATATGCCAAGGAATGGCCTTTCAAGGGGGCTTGGGCTTGCTTTTGAACGGGATTTACCAGTTGGGAAAAAATCTCCCCTGGCTGGCCGATCTGGTAGAAACCTACAATGAGGGTATCCAGTCCAGTCTTTTTCCAGAGGGGGTAGTTCCCTGGCTGACCCTGGTTGGCGGGGGCATTCTCATTCCTCTGGCCGAGGAACTGCTTTTCCGAGGTATTGTCATGGGCGAGCTGGAGAAGGTCTGGCCGGGTAAACCAACCTTACTTCTACAAGCCCTGCTCTTTGCCGCCTTCCATCTGAATTTTGTCCAGGGCTTTTATGTCTTTTTCATTGCCCTGCTTTTGGGGCTGGTTTATCAGCAGTCCAAGAGCCTGATTGCCCCGATCCTGATCCACATGGTGATCAATTCTTATTCCATTATCCTGGGGACCGTAGCCCAACAATCCCAGAAGACCCTAGTCGCCTTTGGACTTGTGAGTTTTACGATGATGATCATAGGGGCGGTCTGGGGAATCCTGCGCTGGAGGGCCCGGAAGAAGTTAGGAAATATCTAGAAAGGATTCTTGCACATGAATTTTGACGCCTTGTATTACAGAGAACCCATGCGCCAAGAGTATATGGGGACCATTACAGCCCTTTGGGTCCGTCCTGACCACACTCTGGCCCTGGTGACCGACGAGACTTGCTTTTACCCTGAAGGGGGAGGCCAGCCCGGCGATCGTGGCACCATCTCCTGGGAGGGGGGCCGGCTCCAGGTGATCGATACCCGTTTTGACAAGGCACCTGGGCAAGAAACCGAGTGCATCACCCATATTTGTGCCTGGCCCCAGGGGCCTAGCGGGGCTAAGACCCCAGCCCAGCCAGCTTGGGACAGCTTATCCCTCAAAGTGGGCGACCAGGTTCAGCTCCAGATCGATTTTGACCGGCGTTTTGCCATGATGCAGATGCACAGCGCTGAGCACCTGGTCTCTGGCCTGGCCCACCAGTGGTACGGCTGCAACAATGTAGGTTTCCATATTAACGAAGGGGAGATGGTCATTGATTTCGACAAGGCCTTGGGCGAAGCTGAAATTCGCCGCCTGGAAGAAGGGACCAACCGAGAGATTTGGGCCAACAAGCCCATCGAGGTCCTTTACCCTAAAGAAGAAGAGTTAGCAAATATTCCCTACCGCTCCAAAAAGCCCTTGTCTGGCCAAGTTCGTCTTATCCATGTGGAGGAGGTTGATACCTGTGCCTGCTGTGGGACCCACCTCGACCATACGGGTGAGATTGGCATTTTAAAAATCCGCCATTTCGAACCCCACCGGGGAGGAACCCGGTTGACGATCTTGGCAGGGAAATGGGCCTGGGAGTATTTGCAGGAAGTCCATGACCAGGCCCAGGCAGTGGGCCAAGCCTTTTCGACTTCGCTCCTGGATATTGAGGAGGCCACCCAGGCGCAGATGACTACAGTGGCTGAGCTCAAGGGCAAGATTATGGCCCTGACCCAGGAGCATCTGAAACAGCTCTTGAAGAGTCCGGCGACGGGGCTTGCGGCCCAGGATCCAGGAGCAGCCTCGGTGGAAAGTCTTTTGATTGACAGCCACATCTTTCTTTTCCCTCAGGCCCTGGAAGGGGCGAATTCTTCGGACCTGAAGACCCTGAGCCAGGCTATGACCGATGAGGCCCAGGCCCTGACCCCCCTCTTTACCCCGGCCGTGGATAAAAAGGGCCAGGCCTGCCTCATGGTGACCCTGAATTTGGGCAAGCTTCCGGACGAAAAAAGACCGGAGGAGGAGGCCTATGCAGCCCGTTTGGTGGCATATTTGCGGACCTTGTCCTTCCAAGGAGGGGGTGGGAAGGGCTTTTATTCGGGCCGCCTCCCTCTCGAGGCGGGAGACCTACAAAGGGCCTTGCTGAAAGATTTTGCGCCGGAGGGAGCGGAAGAACCTGCCTCGAAGGCAGCAGAGAGCGCTGGGAGCCAGGGAGGCGCGAATCCTGCGCCGCAGGGGGCGGCAATCCAGCCCCAGTCCCCCACCCGGCCCCGGCCCTGGAAGCGCTTTGTCCTGAAAGTGGGGTCCAGTACGGTCTGTCGGGCCAATGGCAAGCTGAATTTGCGGCTCTTAGACCAGCTGGTCCTCTGCCTGGCCGACCTCAAGGGCGAGGGCTATGAGATTGTCCTAGTGACTTCGGGGGCCATTGCCGTGGGCGTGAACCGGATGGGGCTGGAAGAGCGCCCAGCCGACATGCCGACCAAACAGGCCACGGCAGCCGTCGGCCAGTGCGAGCTCATGTATATCTATGAGAAATTATTTAATGACTATGGCTACACAACGGCCCAGATCCTTCTGACTAAGGACATCATGGAAGGTGGAGAAAATCGTAAGAATGTAGAGAATACCTTCGAAGCTCTCCTTTCCCTAGGCACTATTCCCATCGTCAACGAGAACGACTCTGTGGCCTACGACGAAATTGCCTACGGAGACAACGACACCCTCTCGGCCATTGTCGCCAGCCTCCTAGGAGCCGACGGCCTGATTCTTTTCACCGATATCGATGGGCTCTATGACGCAGATCCCCGCAAAGACCCCCAGGCCAAACTCATTTCCCATGTAAGCGAAATTGATGACCGGATCCATGACTTGGCAGCAGGCAAGGGGAGCAAATGGGGGACCGGCGGGATGGCGACGAAGATCCAAGCCGCCGAGATTGCCATGGCCCACGACATTGAGATGATTATTTGTCGGGGAGACCGGCCTAAGATCCTTTTTGACATTCTAGAAGGCAAGCCCATTGGCACCTGCTTCACCAAATATTCCCCCACCTATATCCAGTAAAGGAGATCTATCCATGACCATACAAGCCTTAGCCCGGCGTACCAAAGAGGCTTCTTTGGCCCCTGTTCGCTCTTTAGCAGACCGCAACGAACTTTTACGGACCCTCGCCGCTATGTTGGGGGAAAAAGAAAAGCAGGAGTATTTGCTCGAGGCCAATAAAAAAGACCTGGAAGAGGGGAAGACAGCGGGGCTGACCGCAAGCCTCTTGGATCGTTTGGCCTTGAGCCCGACCCGTCTCGAAGGGATGCGGGAGGGCCTCGTCCACCTGGCGGACCTGCCTGATCCCTTAGGGAAGATCTTGGCGGAGCGGACCATTGACCAGGGGATTCACCTGTCTCAGGTGTCGGTGCCTTTTGGGGTCATTGCCATTATTTTTGAGGCTAGGCCCAATGTCACCATTGATTGTGCTGGCCTCTGCTTGAAGTCTGGGAATGCCTGCATCCTCAAGGGCGGCAAGGAGGCCCAGCACAGTAACCAGGCCCTAGTCGCTCTGATTAAAGAGGCCTTGGCTCAGCAGGGCTTTTCCCCTGATCTCGTGAACCTCGTGGAAGGGAGTGACCGGGCGGATACCCTGGCCCTCATGCAGGACCGAGCTTCGGTGGACCTCCTGATTCCCAGGGGGAGCCACCGCCTGATCCAGTATTGCCTGGATAACGCCAAGGTTCCGATCATTCAGACAGGAGAAGGGGTTTGCCACATCTATATCGATAAAGAAGCTAAGCTGGACCTGGCGACCCCCATCGTTCTTAACGCTAAAACTCAGCGCCCCTCGGTCTGCAATGCCTGCGAGTGCCTCCTAGTCCATGAAAGCCTGGCGGCCTCCTATTTGCCCGAGCTCCTTAAGACCCTAACGGCTTTCCCCGTGGAAATCCATGTTGATCAAGCGACCCTTGAGGATCTGACTCAGGCCTGGGCCCCCTGGGGGGAGGAGGGGGAGAGGCTCTTACAGACCCTGGTTCCTATGGCTAGCGAAGAAGAATACCATACGGAGTATTTGGACCTTAAAATGTCCCTGCGCATTGTGCCTTCGGTCGAGGCAGCTTGCGAGCACATTCGCACCTATGGAACGGGGCATTCAGAGGCCATTTTAACTGAAAATGATGAGGCCTGGGCCTATTTTGTGGCTCACGTCGATGCGGCCGCCCTCTACCGCAATGCCTCCACCCGTTTTACCGATGGCTTTGTCTTTGGCCTAGGGGCGGAGATTGGAATTTCCACCCAAAAGATGCATGCCCGAGGGCCCATGGGTCTGGAGGCCCTCACCACCTACCGTTATCTATTGGAAGGGAATGGTCAGATCCGCCAATAGGAGGCGGTATCTGGGTCGGCCAGCCACAAGGACCAACCTTCATTTTATAAAGGAGACTTTCCTATGATGCAAAAATCAACCCAGCCCTCGGCCGGAACCACCAGCCAGCACCCCTATGCCTTGGGCATCCTGGGTGTGGGTCATATGGGCAAGGCCATTGTCGAAGGCCTTATCCAAAATCCAGAATTCCCGACCGATCGCCTGGCCCTATGCACCCACCAAAAGGCCAGTCTGGCCCCCTATGCAGAAAAAGGGGTTGCCATCTTTGACACAGCCAATGATCTAGCCAACCAGGTTGACCTCCTGATTGTCGCCGTCAAGCCTCAGGCCATGGATGCCACCCTTGCCGAGCTCAAGGGGACGAGTTTTCGGACCCTGGTTAGTCTGGCAGCCGGCTTGTCCCTCGGCTATTATCAAGCGGCCCTGGGCAAACCCACCATCCGTCTTATGCCCAACCTTCCCCTGGCCATCCAGGCGGGAGCCACGGCCATGAGCCATACCGACGATGTGCCGGAGGAAGATTTGCAGGAGATTCAAAGGATTTTCGGGAAAATGGGAATGATTGCCCGGATCCCGGATGAGCAGATGCACGACATTATCGTTGTCAACGGGTCTACCCCGGCCTATGTCTTTTATTTCCTCAAGCTCCTGATCGACGATGCCGTCCGGCGGGGAGTTGAACCCCAGGTCGCTAAGGATCTCCTCCTGCAGACTTTTGTGGGGGCAACTGAGTACGCCAAAGCCTCCCCGGAGTCTCTCGACACCCTGATTCAAGCCGTCTGTTCCAAGGGGGGGACCACCATCGAAGCCATTTCAAGCTTCCAAAATGCCCAGCTTGAACAAATATTCCAGGCCGCTAATGAGGCCTGTGTGGCCCGTTCTAAGGCCCTCGGCAAGTAAAGCCCTTAGTAGATAAGGCTTTCGGCAAGTAAAGCAGGACTCTGACCCGGCCCTACTAACCATTAGAAAGAGAGGATCTTTTATGTTTTTCCAGCTCCCTTCCCGTGATAACGGGTCAACCCCTTGCTCTCCAAGCGGGCTTAACGGCCCTCTTCCATCAAGCGCCCACACCGGCTCACGCAAGAGTCACACTTCCGGTCGTTTGCAAAATCTAGCCCTTCTTTTTATACTTTTAACAGCCTTCTCGGGCTTGGCGTCCTCCTGCACCCATAAGGTGGACTTTGTTACCGATACCCAGCCGACCACGGAGGCCACGGCAAAAGCTGATAAGACACAGGCAGAAGAAGAGAACCAAGACGAAACGGCAACGGCCAACCAGGCGGATGCGAACGCCTCCGACGCCAATTCTGCGGATGCCAATGCCTCCGACGCTTCCGACGTCTCTGATTCTAATCAGACCGAAGACGCCAGTGGCGCCAACCCAGAAGCAGCAAATACACCCTCAAAGGAGTTTCAGATGAGTCAAGAACAGACCAATTATGTCGATATTTTAATGGATAGCGGAAATCATATTATCATTGAGTTATTGCCCGACAAGGCCCCTATTTCGGTGGAGAACTTTAAAAAACTTGTCAGTGCCAAGTTTTACGATGGCCTGATCTTCCACAGAATCATTGACGGCTTTATGATCCAGGGCGGCGGACCGGAATTCGTAGGCCGCAAGGACCAAGCCGACACGATCAAGGGAGAATTTGCTTCCAATGGGGTAAAGGGCAACGATATTTCTCATAAGCGGGGTGTGGTTTCCATGGCCCGGACTCCCGACAATGATTCCGCCAGCTCCCAATTCTTTATCTGCAATGGGGATAGCGAATTCCTGGATGGAGAATATGCCGCCTTTGGTCGGGTCCTCTCTGGAATGGAAGAGGTCGACCGGATCGCCAAGCTTCCTAAGGATGCTAACGACTTCCCGAATGATCCTCCCGCTATTCAGTCCATTACCTTCGTCGAACCCAAATAATTCCTAGGGCCATACTTTTATTCTTAAAGGAGCTTGTAGCAACCTTCCTTGTGTAGGACTTAGTTGGTGACTATGAAAAATTTTGGTGAGATTAAAGCCAAACTGATATCACTTCGGGAGCTTTTGCTCCGTGTGGTCTCTCTCTTTTTATTAGGAGGGGGACTATTTTGGATTGCGCGCCATCAGACGGAAGCCCCGCAGTTGACCGATAATATGTTCTTTCAGATGGCTTTCCGGGTGGCCCTCGGCCTCTTCGTAGTCCTCCTGTTGGTCAATCTTCGAGAATTCCTGAGTAAGCACGTATTAAAGCGCTATGATAAGAATGAGCCGGATTCGCTCGTAGAACTACAGAACAACAAAAAATTTAATCTAGCTTCTGATGAGGCTCTTGCCTTACGACACAGTCAACAATCCCTACTTCCGGGAGTATTTGCTTATTTGGAAGAAAATCAGTGGATTTTTGACCGTGAGCTCCCGACTGCCTGGCAGTATTTTAAGGCCCAGCCCCTGAATGCCATCCGCTCTCAGAAAAAGTATTATCGCTTTTTGGTGGCCAAGAATACCAGGCCCAAGTCCGGCGATTTGGAGCGAGACTTGCATAACTGGAAGCAGTTTTTGATGAACCAGGCCAATAGCATGCCAAGTAACATCCTGGTCTATATTGCCCAGGGGGCCGATGCAGTTACGGCGACCAAACTCGGAGTCCCCGTGGCCAACCATTTTTCTCGCTACAAGGACATGGAGCTCTATCTTATCTTGATCGAGCCCGATCATGGCAAGGTCTATTTTCCCAACGATACGACCTTCCTGCCCCTATTCAGCCGCCTCCGCTATGCCCTCATTCGTAAGCGCCTTCTCTCGGAATTGACAGATTATGTTTTGCTCTCCGGGGGCTCGAAGAGTGGCGGTTCTGGTATCGCTGGCAGCAGGACAAGCCAGCGCCGCCCTACCGGGGCACCCTCCCAAGGGTCCACCCGGTCCCCCTATTAGGAGGTGCCCATGGCTGATCCCACCCCATCGACCGCTAAAGCTTCTCACCAAGCTTCCCCTCCCAGGTCTTCAGCCCGCAGTTGGCGTTTGCGATCCCCCCGTTTTTCCTATCAACTGCAACAAATAATCCCTGACGAGTTTTCCGAATCCCCTGCCCCTGTCGAATCTTCTGATTTTTATAGGCCCTCTGACTCCCTTGAGCCTTCTCTTCCTTCTAAGCCTTCTGATGCTTCGCTTCCAGCCTACCGGCTGCTTTTAGGCATGGAGGTTCTTTTGGCCTTGGACCGGCGGACCCGAGCCCCGGGGGGGACTTTTGCTCCTAATGTCACCAAAGCGGATGTGATCTGCCGGGGCATTGAGCGTATCTGGGCGGGAACCTTTCCTCTTTCTGCTTCCCTGGCCGAGGCCGTTGACTTCCTCCTGCACGAGGATCCGGCAGGTCAGGCTTTTTTGCTTCTTTGGAAGGAAAAGCGCCATGAGATCAAGGAGCTTCAGCTGGTTACGACAGTCAGGCGGGCTGGGTTTTGGTCTGCCAGCCAACTGCCTGCCCAGAGGATGCAATGCCTGATGCGAGGGGACCGGGCTCCCATTTCTGTCTATTTTAAACCTATGCGCCTCATGCCCTCTCATGTGCGTAGTTCGCCCTTTTTCTCTGTGTGGGGGATTTTTCGCTATGGACACCCAGAGACTTTGGGCTTTAATTGGTTTCCCCAGCATCCAGGGAGTATTTTCTTAGATAGTTCAAGAAATCAATCGATTTTAGAGAATATCGCCGCCCACGAATTGGGCCATACCCTGGGCTTGGCTGATGCTTACGGGGCCTGGTATCGGGCCTTTTATGAGGCCCCAAATACTCGCAATTATCTGATGAATTCGAATTTCCGTCTCCAGGCTGAGGAGCTGGCCATGATGCTTCAGGCTCAGGCGAGTGGGCGGATGCAATTTTTTCCAGTGAAATTTTCCTTCAAGCACATCGGAAAGGGGTTTCGAGATGAGGTTGAGTATTATACGAGCCGCCTAGAGGCCATGCATAACAAAGATAAAGATAAGTATGATGCTGATTCGTAAGCACTTGGCCTAAACGGGCCGTCCTATTTTCTTTCCTAGGCTTATTCTCGCTTCAATAAATTGATAAAAGCCTTGCCATCTGTTAAGATCGAGGAGATGGTGACCTCCTTACCGGGGGCCACTGGGCTGGCCCTGGTAGGACCCTATGATCGCAGGATCAAGCGCTATCTCGGCCATCCTCTAGGTACAGGAGTCAAACGATGCGAGACTATTTTAAAATTAGAGGCCTAAAACAACCCGAGATTGCTGCCTACATCGAAGAGGTCCTTCGAACGACCGAGGGCATCAATCAAGCTACCATTAATCCCCTCAGCAGCCTCCTTCTGGTTGATTACGACAAAGAGGTCCTCCGCCGAGAGGATATTTTGGCCTGTGTGGACCAATTGGGCTTTCCTGTTGCTTTTGAAAGGGAAGACTATTCCGTTCCGCCTTCTGCGGTGCCCGCCCTGGTCCAGCGGATGGCTACCCTGCGTCGCCGAGAGGAGCGTCAGGGCCAAGACCTATGTCCGAACCAAGACCTATGTCCGAACCAAGACCTAGGTCCGAACCAAGATCTAGGTTCGACTCAAGACTTAGGTCCTACCCAAGACCTTGGCCCTGTTCCAGGTCTAGATCCTGTTGCTGACCTGGGCCCTGTTGATGGTCTTAGCGATACCGAGGAGACCGGGGGCTGGGAGGAAGAAATTGCGGATAGAGAACCGCCAGTCCTAGCTTTAAAAGACTACCTGCAAGCCCCTACAAGGGCTTTAGAGCCCCATGGAGGCTCGCCGGAGGAAAGGGAATATTTGTTATTGGAGGAGGGCCTGGGAAAGCCATTTTCTAGCCCGAGCAGCCCTGTTTCTAAGCCGAGCAGCCCTGTATCTGACCCCAGCAATCCTATATCTGCACCCGGCAATCCCGTAACCGCCTCCAGCAGCTCCCTTTCGGGTCTTAGCAGCTCTGCTTCCGACCTCCAGGTCCCTGCTTCAGGCCCGAATGCCACCGTTGCAGGCCTAGCTCCTTCTCCAACATCTCAAACCAGTCTAGCGGAGCAAGTTGAAAAAGATCAATTATCTTTTGATTTGGCTAGTGACTTTGCCTTATCTTCCGATCTAATAAAAGCGCCAACCCCGAGACGCCTTGCCCACAACCCTCAGGATGTACAAGATTCGTCTCTTTCTAATACTGAACAGAAGCATAAGGGCCCTGGCTCTTTGGAGGAGCTAGAAGAAACCAGCAGTTCTTTCGATAAAAAACATGTGGAAAGCTCCTTAGAGCCCGATAAATCCCTAAATAAATCAAAAGAAAAAGCCCAAGCTCAAGCCCCAGCCCAAGCCGAAGCAGTTGCCAGCCGCCTTTTCACCTATAAGCGGGACCTCTACCGGACCCAGCAGCGAGAAAAGACCATCCTTGCCTGCATCCTTAGCATTTGCCTGGGCCTTTTCACCTATAGTCCTCTGCTCAGTCCCCGGCTCTTTGGCTTTTGGTTAGAACCAGCAAATATTCCCTTATTCGCCTGGATTCAAGGTGTTCTCTTTTTACCGATCTTACTCACCAACCAGGATCTCTTTAGGAGGTCTTGGGACTTGGCCAAGCACGGGCATAGCTCCGGCGAAACCTTGATTGCCCTGGCGGTCGCCCTGACGACCATCCATGCCAGTGGGGTCGGTTTTGACCTCACCCGCCTCAGTCTCAACCAAGAGTTTTCTTTCTTAGCCCGCTACCCCCTGGGTGCCAATTTTCTTCTCCCAGCTCTCGCCCTAACGGCTTACCGGCTGGGAGAGTGGGCCAGACTCCGAGGACGTCGCCGCCATCGCCAGGCCCTAGAAGCATTGGCCCAGGCCAGCCCCCTCCGGGGCCAGGTGGATCAGGCCTTCCAGGACCTGCTCTTACGGTCTGACCGGATGGCTGACCGGGTCAGCGTCTTTGTTCTCTTTTTAGCCCTTTTGATTGGCCTTCTGAGCCTGGCCATGAACAAAAATCTGGAACTCACGGTCTGGCTTACCTATACCATTTTGATGTTAGGGGCCCCTTGGGCTTACCAGGAGTATTTTTGGCAGTCCTGGCAAAAATGCTCACAGTTGGCGGGGCAGCTTGGCCTATATTTTCGCTCTCCGGCCGCTATAGAGACCCTGGGGCGGTCCGAGGCTCTGATTTTCGACGATGCCGGTCCCTTAAATCGGGGAAGCTTCACAGTCAAAGAAATCCATCCCAACCCTGAATTTGGCTTTGCCAAGGAGGATTTGTTAGAATTAGCGGCCTCTCTCAGTTCCTACGAGTCGGATGACCTGGATGAGGCCATCTTGGCAGCGGCCAAGACCCGAGATATCCAGCCCTTTCAGCCCATTTATGCCGAGGTTATCCCTAATCTAGGCAAGCATGTGATTATCTGTGGAAATAGCTATTATGCCGGAAATTTAGACCTCCTAGACCGCTTTCACCTGGCGTCAGAGTTGGCGGAAAAAGAGGCTCGGACCATGGCCCAAGCGGGAAATATTCCCTTGCTGTATTTCAACGAGGATAATTACCTGGGGAGTATTGCCCTCCAAGACCAGTATGTGGCGCAGGCTCCGGCCTTGGTCCATGACTTGAATGAGACTCATGTCAAGTCTTTTTACCTGTATCGCCACCACCCAGCCACGGTCCCTGCCGTGAGTAAACTCCTGGGTCTCTCGCCGGACCAAGTCCAGGCCGACTTAGACCTTCCTGCCAAGCTAGCCCAAGTGAAGGCCCTACGCCAGAAGGAGGGCCCCAGCTCCCTTGTCTTAGGAGAGGGGAGCGCTTTGCCCCTGGTGGAAGCCCATGACCAGGTGGTTTTGGCCCTATCGGAAGCAAATGTGGAGCAAGTGGCCTGGGACGATCCTCAGTTGAACCATGTGAATCTTTTGCTGACGCCGGATCATTTGCCAAGTTTGGTAGAAGCTTTTACCCTCAGTCGAGCTAAGCGCAAGGCGGACCGGGCCTTTACGATCGCTACCACGATTTACCACCTGGGCAGCTTTGCCTGGGCGGCAGTCCTCACCTTTATCTTTTTTGACCTTCCCCTCCATCCCTATCTTGCCCCCTTCATGGCCCTAGGTATGAATGCCCTGGCTCTGGTTTGGGCCAACCATAGGCTTTTGCCAGCAGAAAGCCTGGAAAAACTAAGCTTGAACCAGAAACAACCGGACCGGGGAAGCGAGAACAAGGGAAAGGAAAACGCTGGGGCCAATAAAGACCCAGGAGCTGATAAAGACCCTGAAGCCAACAAGGATTCTGGAGCCGATAAAGACCCTGAAGCCAACAAGGATTCTGGAGCCGATAAAGAATCTGAGGCCAACAAGGATTCTGGAGCCGATAAAGACCCTGAGGCCAACAAGGATTCTGGAGCCAAGAAAGATTCTAGTTCTAAGAAAGACTCTGCTTCTAAGAAAGACTCTGGGACCGAGAATGGTCCTGGGGCAAAGGATAATCCTGAGACCAATAAAGACCCTAGTTCCAACACAGATTCCGAGACCCACAAGGACGCAAGTTCTCATAAAGATCCTGGGGCTACGAAAAACAAGGCTCCTAATAAGACCAAGTATCAAAAGAAAGATGGGACCCCTAGTAAGGCTAAGGATAAGGCCTCAACTTCAACTCATTCCAAGCAAAAATAGAGGCGAAAGCTACATGATAGACATCGAAAGATGTCATAAATTTTATGAGTAAAAATGAAAGGAGACTGCCATGGCAAAAAACAAAGGTCCGCAGAAGGGAAAGGATCGTCAAGCAGAGTCTGAGAAGCTCAAAACGCAGACCTCTACCTTGTCAGACCAGTCAGAAGCCGCCGAATGCACTGACCTTGCCGATCTGACCGAAGCAGCTGATCCATCTGATCTTGCTGATCCATCTGATCTTGCTGATCCATCTGATTCTGCTGATCTATCTGATCCTGCGCTTTCATCCGACTCCAGCGATCCAACAAATATTCCCGCTTCAAATGCTTCCTCAGACTCCATAGAAGCCAGCAAGCAAGAAGCATTCTCAAAAGGCTCTGATGAGGAAAATCCTGGCCGAGGGGATGACGAAGATGGGGACAAGGACGACGATGATGAGCCGACATCCTATGAGGAGATCCGTCGGACGAGAGAGCACCTTCTCGACTTGGTTCGAGCCAATAATCTGACCGCCCTCAAAGAAGAGTTGGCGGAGATGAATGAGTCTGAAATCGCCCTCTTTTTGGAAGAGGTCGAGAATAAGGAAGAAGAGACTGCTATGGTTATCTTCCGCCTTCTCCCTAAAGAGATGGCAGCCGACGTCTTCTCCCACCTTTCCTCCGATGCACAAACTGGTATCACCAATGACTTTACCGACCTAGAGAAAGTAGAACTCTTAAATAGCCTCTTTAACGACGATGCGGTGGACTATTTGGAGGAGATGCCAGCGAGTATCGTGAAAAATTTGGTGAGCAAGACAAATCCGGCAAAACGTGAGGTTTTGAATCGGCTTTTGCTTTACCATGATGATGACGCCGGGTCGATCATGACCAATGAGTACCTGAGTTTTAAGCGAGAAGTCACGGTGGTCGAGGCTATCAATATTATCCGTAAAACGGCAGATACCAAAGAGACGATTTATGTCCTATATATTACGGATGCCACTCGGGTTCTTGAAGGTGTGCTTTCTGTCCGCGACCTCCTCCTTGCCAGGGATGATCAGACCTTGGCGGAGATTATGGACACCAATGTGATCAAGGTGGATACGAAGGCGGACCGGGAAGAAGTGGCCAACATGTTTGATATTTATGACTTCTTGGCCTTGCCCGTGGTGGACCAGGAAAATCGCCTAGTAGGGATTATTACCGTCGATGACGCCTTGGATATCATCCATGAAGAGACGAGTGAAGACTTTGCCAAAATGGCCGCTTTGACCCCGTCTGAGCAGCCTTATTTTAAAACAACGATCCTAGAACAAGTTAAACGCCGCTTGCCTTGGCTGGCCTTACTCATGGTCCTAGGGGTCATCAATGAGCGCATTCTCTCAGGTTTCCAGCATGTCTTTGCAGCAGCCCCTATGCTAGTGGGCTTTATGCCCATGTTGACCGATACGGGCGGTAATGCTGGAGCTCAGTCTTCGACCATCATGATCCGGGGCATGTCTTTAAATGAAATTTCGGCCAAGGATATTTGGAAGGTCTGCGAGAGAGAATTTGCAACAGGCTTTGTTGTGGCCATCGGCCTCGTGATTGTCAGTAGTATCCGAATTTGGCTTACCTACCAAGATTTTCGCCTGATGGCGACCGTCAACATTGCCCTTTTTATTATTATTATCATGGCCAAAGTCGTCGGGGGCGTCCTACCCATTTTGGCCAAAATGTGCAAGATGGACCCTGCCATCATGGCCTCCCCCCTGATTACGACGATTGTCGATAACCTAGGCCTTTTGATTTATTGTTTGGCCGCAGAGGTCCTCCTACTCGAATTTCCGGTGTAGGAGCCTAGCTAGAAACGAACCCTTATCCTGTCCTGCCTCCCTGCCCGGCCCTCTGGCTACGGCTTGCTACGGTCAGCCGGAGAGATAGGGACAAGGAAAAATACGGAGAAAACATAGGAGGAATATATGGAAATTCAACACGAAGCCATAGCAGGAACCATGGAATCCAGCGATGTCTATATCAGCTTATTTCCCGATTCGTCTTTAACGATCGAGATCAATTCACCCAATGCCGATGATTTTTACGAGGATATTCATCGGAATGTCACCGAGGTCCTTCAAGAATACGGAATCGACCAGGGTCGGATTGTGGTGGAAGACCACGGAGCTCTAGCTTGTACCCTCCAAGCCCGCTTGAAGACGGCGATCGGCCGGGCCAAGGCCAGCCAAGGAGGTGAGTCATGCTAAGATCTTTACTCTTTTTGCCAGGAAATAGTCCCGCCATGCTTTTAAATGGCATGGTCTTACCTGCCGATGCCATCATCATCGACTTAGAGGATGCAGTGGCACCTGACCAGAAGGATGCAGCCCGGGATTTGGTTGCCCAAGCCTTGAAAACCTTGGATTTTGGGACCCGGCAGCTCCTCGTGCGGATCAATGCCCTCGATACCCCCTATTGGAGGGAAGATGTGGCTACCGTCGTTAAGGCGGGGGCCCGGATTCTGATGCCAGCCAAGGTTTCAGGGGCCGAGTACATCCAGACCTTAGATGAGGAGTTGAGCCGGGTGGAGGAGGCCCAAGGCCTCAAGCAGGGCAGTGTCCGGATCTTAGCCCTGATCGAGACAGCCCAAGGAATTGAAGAAGCTCCGCCCATCGCTAAAGCTTCTTCCCGTCTGATCGGCCTTTTCTTAGGGGCAGAAGACCTGAGCGCAGACCTAGGGGCCGAAAGGACCAAGGAAGGAAAAGAAATTTTCTATGCCAGATCCAGAATTGTTGCCTCTGCCAAGGCAGCGGGGATCCTCGCCATTGACACCCCCTTTACCGATGTCCATAACCAGGAAGGCCTCGTCGCCGATACAAAACTAGCAAGAAATATGGGCTTTACCGGGAAGGCTTCTATCTCTCCCCACCACCTAAAGACCATCAACCAAGTCTTTGCCCCCACCCCGGAGGCCATCTTATATGCTCAAGAGGTCATGGCCGTTATTGAGGAAGGGAAGCGTCAGGGCAAGGGGGCCGTCTCCCTCCACGGGAAGATGGTTGATCCCCCCATCGTAGCCCGGGCCCAGAAAGTCCTACAAATGGCCCAAGAACTGGGTTTATTAAAAGATCCATCCAAAGAAGATGCAGCCAAGGAGGTTCGGTAAGATGCAAGATAAGGTGATTCAATCTCTAGAGAAAGCGATCCAACTCGCAGGCCTGGAAGATGGCATGACCATCTCTTTCCACCACCACCTCCGCAACGGCGACCATTGCATGGTCTTGGCCCTTCGGGCTATCGAAAAACTGGGCATCAAGGACCTGACCATCAATGCTAGTTCTTTCTTTGATAGCCAGGCGGAGACCGTCATTGATTTGGTCCACAAGGGAGTCATAACGGGCCTAGAGTGTAATTATATGGCCTCGCAATTGGGGACTGCCGTGAGCCATGGCCTCCTCAAAAAGCCTGTTCTCTTTAGGACCCATGGGGGCCGGGCCTATGACCTTGCAAGAGGGGCTAGCCCTGTCGATGTAGCTTTTATCGCTGCGCCGACCGCCGATCGGATGGGAAATCTGACCGGAAAAGAGGGCCCCGCAGCTTGTGGATCCCTGGGTTACGCCTTTGCCGATGCGGAATTCGCCAAAAAGACCATCGCCGTGACCGACAACTTGGTCCCTGCTCCCCTGGCCAGCTTCTCTATTGCTGAGAACTTCATTGACTACGTAGTAGAGGTCGAAAGCATCGGAGATCCCGCTGGGATCGTCTCCGGGACCACCAAGGTCACTCGGGATCCGGTCGGCCTCCTTATCGCCGAAAAAGCCGCCCAATTGATTGAAGCGTCGGGCCTCCTCCAGGATGGCTTTTCCTTCCAGACCGGGGCCGGTGGGACCTCTTTGGCCGTCGCTGCCGAGGTCCGTACCATGATGCAAAATAAGAAAATCCAGGGGAGCTTTGCCATGGGCGGGATTACCTCTATGCTGGTCGACATGCTCAAGGAAGGCCTCTTCCAGACTATCATGGACGTCCAGTGCTTTGATCTGGGGGCGGTCGAGTCCATTCGGACCAACCCTCGCCACCGTGAAATCACAGCCCTCCACTATGCTTCTCCCTCCGGGAACCCCATCTGCGCTTCTTCATTGGCTGATAGCCTGGACGTCGTGATCCTCGGTGCCACCGAGATGGATACTTCCTTTAACGTCAACGTCCACACAGACTCCTCCGGGAAGATCATGGGCGGTTCAGGTGGCCACTCCGATACGGCAGCCGGTGCCAAACTCGCCATCATCGTTGCCCCCCTCATGCGGGCAGGTCGGCCCCTCCTACGTGACCGGGTCAAATGCATCTCGACCCCAGGGTCTACCATCGACGCCCTGGTTACCCAATTTGGCATCGCCCTCAATCCTGCCCGTCAGGACCTCCTGGAAAAAGTCCAAGCAGCTGGCCTGCCAACCATGACCATCGAGGAAATGAAGGCTCTTGCCGAGACCTACACCGGAGTTCCCCACATCCGAGAGAACCACGAACCCATCGTCGCCAAGATCCAATATCGGACGGGAGAGATCATCGACGAACTGCCCGGCGTCCCGAGCTAAGCAGGTCCGCCCGCACACTGTCCAGAAATTTTCGACTCAGGGCCGGGAAAATCTTGACATTTTTTCGAAAACTGTCATAATAGGAAAGTTAGTGGAGAGCACCAAGAGGTGAGGAAAACTAACAGGATCGTTAGTGGATACCGCCAAGAGGCGAGGGAAACTAACAGGCAAGTTAGCGGAGAGCGCAAGAGGCGAGGGAAACTAACAGGATAAGAAAATAGGATCAGAAACAAAAGGCAGGCTTTGAGAAGTATGCAACAAATACTCCTGTGCCCCCTTTTGTCTCGTCCAGGAAAGGGTGAGGTTTTTTATGGCTGACGAAAAGAAATTATTGTATACAGGAAAAACAAAGAACGTTTACGAGATCGATCAAGATACCTGTCTCTTGGAGTTCAAGGATACGGCGACAGGCCGGGATGGAGTATTTGATCCAGGTGCCAACCATGTAGCGTTAAGCATCGAGGGAGCTGGTCACGCTGGCCTGGCTCTGACCAAGTTTTTCTTCGAAAAGATCAATGCGGCGGGCATCCCCACCCACTTTATTTCGGCTGACCTCGACAAGAACACCATGACCGTTCACAAGGCCGAGATGTTTGGCAAGGGCGTCGAAGTTATTATCCGCTACCGGGCAGTCGGCAGCTTCATCCGTCGCTATGGTCGCTATGCCGAAGAAGGCATGGCACTTCCTGCCTATGTCGAGACGACCCTGAAGGATGATGACCGGGAAGACCCCCTCATCAACTCAGACGCCCTGGAAATCCTGGGCATCATGACCCACAAGGAATATGACGAACTCCGTGAATTAACTAAGAAAATCGGGGCCATCGTCAAAGAAGAGCTGGCCAAGAAGGGGATCGAGCTCTACGATATCAAATTTGAATTTGGTCGTCTGGGTGCCGATCATCATGTGGCCCTGGTCGACGAAATTTCAGGCGGCAGCATGAGAGCCTACAAGGATGGCAAGGTCATCGACCCCATGAAGCTTGAAAAGCTCGTGCTCGAGGCTTAGTTACCTCAAGAGCCCGTGCGCTTAGTCCTAATTTTAGGGCGAGCATAGGCTCGAGGCCAAGTTATCAAAATAGCCTCATTTGAGGCTTAGTCAAGATTAAAAAGCAGATCGATTCTTTCGAATCATCTGCTAGGGAATATTTTTTGAGGGACGGCGTTACTACGGTGATGGCGTCCCTTTTTTTTAATTGGGTAGTCAAGAAAAAATCGGTATATACCCTTGTAAGGCGGCAGCGGGATTATGCAAATGATTTGTGATGTAGTCTACAATATCATTCAAATCTTCTTCAAACAGGGGAAGAAAAGATAGTTTATAAGGTTTCAGCATCATTTACTCTTTCCCTTACTCGGCCAAAAAGCTCCGTTGATGAGGATCGCACGGGAGACTCAGCGGCAGCTGCATCGGCCTCATCTAGTTTCTCTTCGACCCTATCAGTAAGGGCACAATATTGTTCGATGCTCATAACGACCATAGTTCCATAGCCATTCTTGGTAAGAAAGACAGGAGCGTTGGAGTGTAATACGGCTTCTTCAATTTCTGGAAATTTATTTCTAAGATCGGAAACAGGACGAATATCTATCATGTTAACACCCCCTTCGAGAGTTTATTATCATAATTTTATCATAAATAAAATATAATTACGATAGATTGTGTCTAGGCATCCCATTAATCTTTATCCCCGCTTCTTTCCTCCTTAACCTCATAAATCTGGCGGACATCCTTGCGCCTTCCCCAGATGAGCAGCCAGCAAGCAGTCATGGCAATGGCCCCGGCCACCGTAACACACCAGCGATAGTCGAAAATTTCACCCAGAAAGCCGATCAGGAGGGAAAAAACACTCGCCCCAGCTGTCATGAGAACGTTATTAAAAGCATTGATCCGGGAGCGAAGTCTCTCTGGAATGTAACGTTGGACGGCGGCATTGCGCATGATCCCACTATTGGCCCCAAGAAAGCCGCAGAGAGCCCGGTTGACCAGCATCAGGGGATAGGGCAGCCAGAGCAGGCACATATCCATGCTTTCATAGGTCTGATAGACAAAAAAGGCAAAGCCAAACTTTTTCTTTTTGGGGATCTCAATCCGATATTGAACGGCGCTCCCCAGGGTCCGCCCAGCAAATTCCACCACAGAAAAAACCGAGTACATGGCCGCCGTATAACCCGGAAAAGTCCGGAAGAAGGCCACCATAATGGGAGCATAGCCGCTGGCAACGCCATTGGTCACAGCCATATATTCATAGAGACTACGAAGGCCCCGTTCCTTCTGCAGGTACTTAACGGCTTCCCCGATATCATCGATCCAAGCTTTGAGCGAATAGGGGGCTTGGTGTTGGTGGAACTTCTCATCCAACCGAATCAAACTCTCTGTGCCAGCTGCTGCCAAGGAGAGGCCACTTTGGATTAATAAAATCCAAGCAACTCCAAGTGTATCCAAGAGGAGGGCCGCCAGGGGAGTCATGATGACCTTCAACACGGGATAGAGCATGGCTGACACCGCATAGCCCTTTTGCTCAGCATTCTTAGGAATTAGGTCTGGATAAATACTGGTAAAAGCCAGTTCATCTACCGCCCCCAGGCAGGCCAGGAGTAAAGAGACCGCTAGGTAGCCCACGTAAGAAAATTCATATAAAAGCAGCCAGGTCCCCATGCCGGCAAAGACCAAAGCGCTGGCGAGGTCGCCTCCGACAAGAAAAGTCTTCCGGGGTAGACGATCCATAAAGGGTGCCACTAGCACAGGGAGCAAGAGATAGGGGAGGAGCTGGATGGCGACAATGAGCGCTGACGCCAGGGTACTCCCCGTTTCATCAAAGACCAAGAAGGCCAAGGCAAATCCTCCCGCAATCGACCCTATCGTTCCCAGGGTCGAGGCCATAATCACCAGTGTAAAATTTCGTGTCCAAAGTACAGGTTTCTTATCCATCATTCCCACCTCCACTCCTAGGATAGCAGATGGTAAGTTGGATTATTTGCCTTTTATTTGGGAAAATTTGCTAAAAAATAGGCGTTTAAACCTCTTAATATTATGAATTTAGGAAAGTTAGCCGCCAGCTCACCCTAGGCCCCTATATCGCCTTCCCAGGAAAGGCCTCCAAGAGCTCACAAGCTTTCTTATACTGCCTGGTCGCCTTATACCATTCCAGCATCCACGGTAGGTGGAAAGCGGCAAAGCCCGACGGCAATTCCTTTTGAAGGCGGTCGAAACAAGCGACAAGAGACCTCCCATATTCTTCCTGAAGCAAATAATCCTGGTGCTCTAAACGATAGCGTACCAAGTTCAGGATCTGCCTGGCGAGTGTTTGGTCCATTTCGTCTGTATCCATGGTCTGGGCTTGGTCCAAAGCCCTAAGGCCCTGGTCACGGCGATTGGTCTTTTCGCAGCAGATGGCGAGTTTGTGGAGAGCCATCAGACTGGGGTTATCCTGACGAGAAAACCAGCGATAGGCTCTTTCGTATTGTCCCGTTTCGATCCAGGCTGCAGCGCTATTGTAGCCAATGGCCAGGAGGGCTTCTTTATCTTGCAAATCTTCCGCAAGTTCCTGGCCCACCCGGTAGTGGCGTTCCATGTTAGCCAGGTCCTGGGAATTGCAATAGGCGTTGCCCAAGTAGAGTTTGGCCTTCAGCATGATTCGGACTGCTCCATCCCTGCTAGCTAAGTCATAGGCCGTTTGTAAGAAAGAAACGGCAGATGAGTAGTTTCCCATCCTGTAGTCAGCTAGTCCCAGCATCAGGTAACTGTAAGCATTAGGCATGAGGCGAACGGCCTCTTCTTCCCGGCCTTGGAGGATTCTTTGCAAGGCCAATTGCCGGGGATTCATACAGGCTTCCAAGGCCACATCTAGGGGATTTTTGCCCGACAAGAGGGTCAGATCCAGCCAAGCCGGGCACGCCTGATACTGGTCTAAAACCTGACCTTGTAAGAGGGCCTCCAGCTTGGCAAATCTTCCATAGCAGAGGAGGGTCCAAGCTTGGTCTGCCAGATCTTTGGCCTCTTGGCCGAGTCTCGGCTCGATCTTGATGTCGAGGCGGTTCAAGAGGAGGCACAAAATCTCTTCCGAAGGCTCAGCCTTCCCTGCTTCTATCTTGGATAAGTAGGATACGGTGCAGATTCCCCGGCACAAGTCCGCCTGAGTCCACTTGCGCTGGATTCTCATCCGGTAAATAACAAAAGCTTGGTAATTCATCTTTTTTGCCTACCTCTCAGAAAAAGTGATATACTAACAGAGCGAAACAAACAGATAGCCAGTGATTTGGGAACGCTGAAATATTAGGGCGCTTTCCGGAGTATATTTTGCCTATTGGTTAATTGATTAAAAAATCAAGAAAAAATAAAAAGCCCGTAGGCCTAGACCTACGGGCTTTTGTCTTTGGTGGGTACTATTAGACTCGAACTAACGACCCCCTGCATGTCAAGCAGGTACTCTAACCAACTGAGCTAAGCACCCAAAGCTTTCATGACCAGTCAAGTATAACCCATCAAGAAAAGCTTGTCAAGGGTTTTTTAAAAAATTTTAAAAGAATCCATCAAGCTGGCACTAGGAAAGCTTGGAGCACTTTAAGAAAGCTAAGCTTATAAGTACCCTAAGCACTTAAGAGTCCGTCAGATTAGATCGACGTTACCAGTTTTATTCCGGCTTATCCTGGAAAAAGACATCATTCTCTGTGTGTCCTGTTTGGCCCGTACTTTCTGGATTCCCTGCGGCTCCAGTTTTCCCTGTACTCTCCCTGTTTTCTACACGTCCGGGGGCTGCTGCAGACTCTACTGTAGACCCTGCTGGTTGGGGGCTAGTACTGGGGTAAGTGCCAGTGGGGCCAGGCGGAGTGTTTCCCTGGGGTCCGCTATAGAATCCATTGTGCCCTGGGGAAGATGGGCCAGGTCCTGGATAGCCTTGACCGGGATTTGGATAAGCTTGACCAGGGTTTGGATAGACTTGACCTGGATTTGGATAGCTTTGACCGGGGTTAGGGTAGGCCTGGCCTTGGTTCATGCCTGGATAGGGAGGCTGATAACCAGGAGCTCCTGCTTGGCCCATATTGGCTTGGTTCCAGTTGGGTGCCCCATAGGGAGTATTTGTAAAAGGGCTATTGGGGTTGGCTGGATTATTCCAGTTATTCCAATTGTTTTGACCTGGTGCAGAAGCGGGATAGTAGCTAGCATCGTTGTCGGTGTCTATGTTGAAAAGCTTGGAGATATAAAACTGAGCTGCTGGTCCTTGGTAGATATAGACGGGACTGAAGGCCATAACCATGCGTCCAACTGCTGGCAGGATTATATTTAAGGTGGTGATGCCTGGCCCAGCATTGTAGGCCCTAGCTTCGCAAAAACGAAAGAAAATGGCACATGCAAAGAAGAACAGGGATCGGATTCCGGCCAGGGTAGAAAAGGGTAGGAAGCCAATAACATAGGGGATAAGAAAGATCCACCAGAATCTGCCTGCAACAACAATGCAACGCATGATGTTGGATGCGAAGGGAATAAGGGCAAACCACCATGGCTTTCCTGCTTTGCTATTGAGGATACAACCTGCGATAAGATTGAGTATTCCACGGACAAGGAAGCCTAATATAATCCACAAAATCAATATGCTGTACGACTGGAAGGCCTCGCGAAACCAGGTATTAAAGAGGAGATCTTTATTGGGCGTGAGCCCAGTAGCAAGGATAGGGTAGGTAGACCCGTCCCAAAAGGGGCCAAGCCACGCTGACCCGGTGAACAAGGAGCTGAGGTCTGTTATAAGTATGCTCATAAAATTTTCTTTCTTTAGGTGAAATTTAGATGAAAAGATGAATAAAGGTGGATGAATATGGATAATGATTGTCTATCTTAAGGGCGAAGATGGACAAATACGTCCGAACCTGTAAAGATTATTTGGGCTTAGCTCTGGAAAAAAGAGTCACTTCCTGTTTCCGGCGAAGAACCTGCTTCTGGGCCGACTCCTGTACTAGGCATGGTCCCCATATTGGGCCTGGTTCCCATACTGGGCCTTGCCCCCATACTAGGCATAGCTCCCCTATTGGGCATCGATCCCATACCAGGTATGGTTCCCGCTCCGGACATCGTTCCCATGCCAGGCATGGTTTCTGCTCCGGATATGGTCCCCCTAGCTACTCCCGGTGTTGGTCCCAGGGAGCCCCCTGGGTTGCCTCCTGCGCGAGAAGAAACATCGCCTCCAAAGTTAGGATAGGAGCCGGTAGCATTAGGGAAAAATGAACCTTGAGAGGAGCCACTGGAGGTCCTGGAGGGGCTAGACGTTGGGAACATACTGGCTGAGGAGGAAAAGCGATTTTCTTGGGACCAAGGATTGCCGCTGCCAACTCCAGGGGACGAGGGAGAGGAGGGGCTAGATCCCGTGAAGCCTTGACCGGGGTTCGCATAGGCCTGGCCAAGATTTGCAAAGCCCTGACTTGCGTTGGTAAATCCCTGGCTTTGACTGGTCAAGCCCTGGTTCGGATTCGAAAAGCTCTGGCTGGTATTCGAGAAAGTCTGACTTGTATTCGAGAAGCTCTGATTCGTATTCGCAAAACCCTGGCTGGTATTCGAAAAGCCTAGTCCAGAATTGGTAAAAGGTTGGTATTGATTCGTGCTAGGGTAAGAAGTTTGATTGGCAGCAGCTCCGGTCTTAGCCAATTCGTCCTGATTCCAACTTTGCGTTCCGAAGGAGGGATAAGCAAATCCTCCATCGGAGTCGGATGGATTCGTTGGATTAGCTGGATTGGCTGAAGGAGCTGTCTCGGTATAAAGAGTAGGTCCATCATCTCTATGTAAGAATCTGGAGATGTAACCTTGCAGGACGGGTCCCTGATAGGTATAGTCGGGGTGAAAGGCCATAATCAAGCGGGCAATCGTCGTTAAAAAAATCGTAAGGATAGTCATGATGGGCCCTGCCCCATAGGCCTTCGCTTCACAAAAATGGAAGAGGACAAGGCCAAAAGCGATAATCAGGAGGAAGAATAGGATCAGCAAGCCTCTTGAGGGGGCATAATAAAGTGCAAATATGAGGGGGAAAATCCACCAGTATCGACCGGCAACGATGAACCAACGCATGGCGTGGGATGCAATGGGAATAAGCGCAAACCATCCCGGTTTCTCCGCCTTCACATTGAGTCTCCACCCTGCTATAGCGCTTGCCAAGCCCCGGACACCTAAGAATAAAGAGATGGCCAGTTTGCGTCTCTGTGCTTGAAGGAGGGCATTGATAAGCTCTTCTTTATTGAAGGTTTCTTCTGCAGCAACGGCTATAGGCAGTATCATAGTGGCGATTGTAGCGCAGAGGGGCCCATTCAAGAAGTAGCTTAAACATGTTGGCCCAATGAAAATAGAACTGAGACTAGTAATCAGTATGCTCATAGGATTTCCCTTTCTACTGAACGAAGGTGAGTGATCAGACTTACTGGTCTTCTTTTTTGCCTTTTTATGATGCTGACGTCTTTTTTTGTCTTACCATAGACTTTTCCGAGATCTGCTGATCAAGCGTACTCCTTTAATACCTAGCTTTTAAGCTAGTTTTAGGCTAGCACGGAAGGGCTAATTTGTCCAGTTTGCTTTTTGCATATTTTACCTTGAATGTCTATTATAGGCGAAGAAAAAGGGGGGTCAGAAGGCGCAACAAGGAGACGGAGTACCTACCTTTCCCGACCTGTTCCCAATTTGACCCCTGACATTTTTGCCCATGGGCCCTCTGGCTTCTGGTAACCGGCGATGCCGGCGCACAGAGGCTTAGGAGGGAATATTTGACCGGAGGCAAGAAGGATTGTGAGGTACTTATGCAAATTCACGTAATGGATGGCTCTACGATTGACCTTCATGACGCCGCCACTGCCCTTGATTTGGCCGAAAAGATTTCGAGCCGTTTGGCCCAAAAGGCGTGTGCCGCCGAGGTAAATGGAGAATTAAAAGATTTACGGACGACTCTCCACGAGGGAGACACCGTCAAAATACTGACTTTCGAGGATGAGGGTGGACGCTGGGCCTATCGGCACACCTGCGCCCATATTTTAGGACAGGCCGTCCAGCGCCTCTATCCTAAGGCTAAGCTGGCTATTGGACCAGCCATTGATGAAGGCTTTTACTATGACATCGATGTCGATCACACCTTTAGTGAAGAAGATCTTAAGGCCATCGAAGCCGAAGCCCAAAAAATCATCAAAGCCAATTATCCTATCGAATTTTCTTTACCTTCTCATGAGGAGGCCCTGCAAAAATTGAAGGACCAAGAGGCTAGCTATAAGCTGGAAATGGTCGAAGAGTGGGGTGATGATGCCGTCCTTTCTTTCTATACGCAAGGTGAGTTTACAGACCTTTGTGCTGGCCCCCACCTTATGCATACCGGGGATGTGAAAGCTTTTAAATTGCTACAGGTCTCTGGTGCCTATTGGCGGGGTGACGAGCACAACAAGATGCTCCAGCGGATCTACGGGACAGCATTCCCTTCGAAAAAAGAGCTCGATGACTATCTCACCATGCGGGAAGAAGCCAAAGCCCGTGACCACAATAAAATTGGCCGAGAACTCGGCTATTTCACCACCTCGGAGATCATTGGCCAGGGCCTGCCCCTCCTCCTTCCGAATGGGGCGAAACTTTTCCAAATACTCCAGCGCTACGTCGAAGATCTTGAGTATAAGTGGGGCTATGTGGTGACAAAGACGCCTTATATGGCTAAGTCTGACCTCTATAAGATCTCTGGCCACTGGGACCATTATCGCAACGCCATGTTTGTCCTTGGCGAGATCGATGAGGCTGGTGAGTCCGTGGATGGAAGCGAGGTCATGGCCTTGCGCCCCATGACTTGCCCCTTCCAGTATCAGTGCTATCTCACGAAGATGCATAGTTACCGCGATCTTCCTGTGCGGATGAGCGAAACTTCTACCCTATTCCGTAATGAGGCCTCGGGTGAGATGCACGGCCTCATCCGGGTCCGCCAATTTACCCTTTCCGATGCCCACATCATCTGCACCCCCGATCAACTAGAAGATGAATTCCTATCTGCTGTCCAGCTAGGCCGTATCATCTTGAAGGATCTGGGTCTCGATGGGGATGTCTTCTATGAATTCTCTCGCTGTGATCCAGACCATATGGAGGACTATGTGGGTTCCAAAGAGCAGTGGGAGACCATGGAAGCCATGATGGCCAAGATTTTAACCGATAACCATATCGAATATACGGATGGGATTGGGGATGCCGCCTTCTATGGCCCCAAGCTTGACATTCAGATCAAGAACGTCTTTGGCAAACCCGACACCCTGGTGACGGTCCAGATCGATATGACCTTAGCCAAAAATTTCGGCCTAGAGTATGTGGATGAGAATGGGGAGAAAAAGACTCCTTATATTGTCCATCGTTCTTCGATTGGTTGCTACGAGCGTACCATTGCCCTCCTTCTGGAAAAATATGCTGGTGCCTTCCCCCTCTGGCTGGCTCCAGAACAAGTCCGAATTTTGCCCATTTCTGATAAGCATGTCGAGGCGGCCTTCGAGTTACGTAACCGTCTGCGTCAGGCTGGCCTTCGCTGTGAAGTGGATCAAAAGAGTGAAAAAATCGGCAAAAAGATTAAGTTAACCCAAAATGACAAGATTCCTTACATGGTCATCCTGGGAGATAAAGAGGTGGAAAGCCAGACTGTTGCGGTCCGCCAGCGCCAATTGGGTGACCTTGGCACCATGACTGTCGATGCCTTCCTTGACCGGGTCAAAAAGGAAAATGATGAAAAACTCCTCGAGCCGGAAGCTAAGCCAGAAGCATAGTGAAGGACTGAAGCAGAAGCTTGCCTAGAGGCGGAGTTGGAAAATTTGCTAGAGGCGAAGTCGCCACCATCATTGTCTTGCCGGATAGAAAAGGCCTAGCCCCCTAAAGGATAGATAGGCATTTTCCCTAGGTTATCAGGACGTGTTGAGGGTAAAAATAAGGCTGAAGCAGAAATCAAGATATCTTTGCGATATTTTTTCTTTAAGTCGTCAGCGACTTGATCGATGATTTTTGCTTTGGCCTTTTTGTGTCCAAACAAAGCTCCCAAGTCTTGGTAGGTCTCTTTTTGGAGGTCTTGGACCATGATTCGCATCGCTCGGATTCCAAGGACAAAGGGGTGGTGGTCACAAAAGACTTGAAAGGCCAGTTGACTGATATCTTGAGCATGGTTACTCGGCATCGGCATCCTTTGCCGGTAGGAAAACCTACGGAGCTCGCAGTCCTTAACTTCCAGATTAAGTACTTTTCCTTGGAGGCCTTGCTCTCGCAGGGCCCTAGCTAAGCCTTCTGCTAAATCCTGCAAAAAGGCTTGGACTTCCTGGAGGGTTAGCAAGTCCTTGGCGGAGGTGAAGCCACGGCTCAGGCTCTTGGGTGCGGGAAGGGCATTGTGGTCTGCCACAGGTGAATCTTCCTGGTTATGTAACCAGCCCCAAATTTTGGGGCCGGGCAAGCCCAGCTTTCTTTGTAAGAAATCCGGGGGACACTGGCGCAAGACTCCTAAGGTATAGATCCCATAGCGATTCAAGCGGCGTTTGGTGGCCGGGCCAATCCCCCATAGGCTTTCAATGGGCAAGTTGGCAATTTGCTCTGGGTAGCGGTCTGGTCCTAGCACATAGACACTATCCGGGCTGCTCAGGTCATTGGCGAGCTTGGCTAAGATTTTGTTGCAGCTAAGTCCCACAGAAATGGTCAGTCCCAGCTCTGCCTTAATCGTTTCCTTGACCTGCCAGGCCGTCTCTTCCGCTGTTCCAAATAGCTGGTGGCTATTACTAATATCTAGCCAAAACTCATCTAGGCCGTAGCTTTGAAAATTAGGTGTAAAGCGCCTATAGATTTCAGCCGCTGCCTGAAAAAAGTAGGTGTAGGCTGGATAATGAGGAGGGACGATGATGAGGTCGGGACACTTCCCAATGGCCTCTTGAATGGTCTCCCCGGTCTGAACTTTGGCCTTTTTGGCCGCTGGGGACTTAGCTAAGACAATCCCATGGCGGGCCTTTTGGGATCCACAGACGGCGACGGGTAAATCTTTTAACTCTGGACGCAGAACTGCTTCCACAGAGGCAAAATAGGCATTCATATCGCAATGCAAGAGGCAGGATGTTCCGGGGGAAAAGACCGTAGGGGACGCTAAACTTTCTTGGGACCTTTGGCAAGTCAGGCTTATTCCCAATTCCCCTAGCTTTTTCTCTTTTTCTTGCTTATGAGATCTAAGATCCTTGTTTGTCTTGGCATGGCAGGTAAAAGTTTTCTCTTCACAAGCCTCCCTTGAGGAACCTATTTTTTTCTTTTCACTGATCATACGATACTCCTTTCTCCTGACAAAGGGACAAGACGCACTCCCTTGACAAGGGATAAAATCTGATCTAGAATGAAGGTGCAAGTGAAAGTGTAAGTGAAAAGATGCTTTGAGCTTACCCATTTTTTATTTCCCTGTCAAGACCTGGGAAAAAATGTTAGAAAGGAGCATCCATGGCTTATTTTTCACCGGCTGGCTCTGGGAATGGTTCATTTCCTCCTAGCCCAGAGGACTTTGCGCAAGTGCTAAAGAGTAGACGAGGCAGTTTGGGGTTGACCCAAGGACAGCTGGCAGAAGCTGCCTTAATCTCCAAGCGTACCGTTATCAATTATGAGCAAGGCAAGCATTATCCAGCGAATGCCCAAACGGCTCGCCGCTTAGCTCGAGCCCTGAGCATGAAAGTAGAGGATTTACTTCCGAATTTTGCGGACCTCTATCCCGAGGCTCAAGAACCCATGCAGATCCAATCACCGGACTTGGCTCGGGTGGTCTCTGAGATGCAGGTTCTTTTTGCAGGAGCCAGTCTGAGCGATGCCGATAAGGAAGCTGCCATCCATGCCTTAATGGAGGCCTATCTTGACCAAGCCCATGGGGCCTAAGTTTCCATCGCTTGGCCTATTCCGTCCCAGCTTTTTCGCATAAGGAGTCTTCCCGTGTATCAATATCACCTGTGCCGCACCAGTGCGCAAAAACTTAAAAAAGCCTATCCTCAACTAGATCCAGCAGGCCTGTGTCAGGCCCTTCAGATTAGCCTCTACCCCCATACCGATTTTCGTGACCTGAAGGGTATGTTTGCCATGGTCCTGGGCCGACCTTGTATCTTCTATAATGCCAACTTGTCGCTCCAGGAGCAGAAACTGGTTTTGGCCCATGAATTAGGGCATTACAGTCTTCACCAGGAAGTCTTGTTATCTAGTAATGTTTTCTTGGACCACAGTATCTTTACGCCTTTGAGTAGGTTAGAGCGAGAAGCCAACCTCTTTGCCGCAGAGCTCTTGATTGAAGACTCTGAGCTCGTGACCTTGGTAGAAGAGGGAAAGACGGTTAGTGAAATTGGAGCCAGCCTAGGTCTGGATCCCAATATCGTGATCTATAAGGCAGAACTCCTCAAAGATATGGGCATGCCCCTCCAGCTTCCAGGTCCGCCAGATAGTGTCTTTTTGGCCAAAAGGGAGCCGATCTAGGCCTTGTGCCCTTTTTTCGATCATCCGATACAGTTACCTGGCAGCCTAGCCGATCAAGTCACCTGACAGCATTTCCGATACGATGAGATGCCAGCCTGTCCGATACAGTCACCTAGCAGCATCTCCGATACAGTCACCTAGCAGCATCTCCGATACGATTAGCTGTCCGCCCGCTCGGTACGATCAGTTGGCAAACTGTCAGATACGATAAGCTGTCTGCCTGTTCCTTAGCCCACACAATATAGTAACCAGATCCCCTTTCAAATCATTTTAGAGAATAAGCTGTTAGGGCAACATTAGGGGCTAGCCAGTGGCCAAAAGCTCATAGCCAACCCGGTATTTCGATCATATTTTAAAGTAATCTCTACAAATCATCTCAATCCTCCCTTGTTTTTGCATTGTTTCCCTTTTTCTTTTTTGCTTTGCAAAAAAAAAGAAATGGGCTAAGATGTTCAACACTACTATGACGTAACAGATCTGTATCCCTTTTGAGACTTGCGTTACAGGAACGTGCAAAAGGTAACAGAATAGCTTATAATGTTACTGTTATGCCGCTGGCTAGGCATGGGTCTAGCCTTTTAGAGGCACCCGTGCAGGAGGAATGATGTCGAATCACATAAGAAACAATTACGAGAGAGATTATGAAGTCTTCTATGAGAAGGGACTGGACACCGGGAAGATCCCACGTTGGGAACGCTGGGTTTCTATTGGCCTTACCTTCTTGACCATCTTTTTTATCATGGCCGTTATTGTTGTCTATGTTCAAACGTCAGAACGTAACGAACAATCAAGGCAGCTTTCTGTCCTCAATGGGGCAGAGCAGCTGGATTATCGGCTTCAAGAGCAGCGTTTTGCTCGTCAGCCGATTCAGGCTCCACCTTCGTCGCCCCAGCCAGGTAACCGTCAACAGGATGCGGCAGGGAAAAAGAAAGATAAGACGTCTGAGCCCATCGAACCAGCCGTCAATGTCAACCCCGTGACCTACCAAGATGGCGACCCAGAAGCTAAGCCTGAACCGGTATACTACGTGGGCAATGAGTCCCCTGTACAAAAACTGACCCAGACGACTCTTGCGGACCCAAAAGAGAATGGACAAACAACAGCGTCTACTGACACCACAGATCCTACAGATCCACAAGATACGAAGAACACCAAGGAAGACGCTGGGGATGAAGATCAGATTAAGGCGAAACTTCATAATGAAGAAAACAGCTTTAGTGGGTCTATGCCCCTGACTCATGCTCAGAACAAGATTTTTGAGCCTTCTTGGAAAAAAGCCTATGTTCAGGTTGACCTGGCCAACCTCAGAGAAGATGCCTCTTTGGATGCAGAAGTCCTGACCCAAGTTATCAAAGGGGATACTGTCACTGAGATTGAGACCAATGGTGACTGGTCTTTGGTTCAGCTACAAGATGGCTTGAAAGGCTATGTCTACTCCAGTCTGCTCTCTTATGAATACGTAGAACCGAACGAAGAAGAGCCGGAGATGATTTATTCGGCCGAGAAGCTGGAAGAAGAGCAAACACCGTGTAACTTGACTCTTTATTCCAATGCATCTGTGGTCAGAATCCGTACAGCTCCCACTGTCAATAGTGAGATCATCACGGAAATGTACTATGGCAACTACGTTCATGCGGTTTCCTATGGCTACGATTGGTATAAGATTGAGCTAAAAAATGGTAAGTTTGGATATGTTCATGGAAAATACCTCCAGCTGGAACCCATTGAGACGGAAGACCTCTTGGGGAACGAAAGCCACCAAGAAGAAGTGCTGGAGAATATGGCGGAGCAAGGCTATAAGCCGGTGAATCCTGCTACAACAAATACAGTACCTAGCACGGGAGCAGCAGGTGCTCGAGGCATCGTCGACCTGGCTATGCAGTACGTCGGATATCCTTATGTCTATGGAGCGGCAGGCCCTAATGCCTTTGACTGTTCTGGTTTTGTCCAATTCTTACACGCTCAGATGGGCGTTAGTTTAGGCAGAACCACCAATGATCAAGTTTACAATGGTATTGATGTCCCCTTTGCCCCAGATGACTGGTCGCACATGGTTCCCGGAGACCTAATTCTGTTGGCCCAGGGCAGTTCGATCTACCACGTTATGATCTATATCGGCAATGGGCAGGTAGTCCATGCAGGGACCCCAGCCACAGGTGTTAATATCGATAATCTGGCCTATTATGCGAACCATATGGCCTATGTCAAGAGAATCTTCTACTAAAAGTTAAGAGCACTCTGAAAAATGACATGCTTAGCAGGGTGCTTCTACCATTGGGCATGTGACTGAATACGATTGTTTTTCGGAGGAGAGCTAATCCAACATGACAAGACCTGACGGACAGGAGGGGGGCACCTCTCAATCCATGCCTCAAGGCAGGCCGGTAGATAGAAAAGGGAGGGAGGCCGTACGGCAGCCGGGGGTAAAACGTCCCAAACGGTCCTCATCCAGGGTACCAAGTCGGGGAACTCAAGCTCGGTCTCCCAGAGCCCAAGCTCGTCCTAGTATGGGAATCAGGACTGAGCAAGCCCTCGTGCCCAATCCTAGAGTCCAGGTGAGACCTAGGGCTCAGGAGGGCAATACTACCTCCTTTGATCGGCAGGCCCTTTTTGATGAGACTCATGGTCCGGCCAATCTAGCCGCCATCAATTATGAGTTGAATGAGCGCCAAAAGAAACTGGAATCTGAGCAAAGAAGAGCCCAGGTACGCAGAGAAATTTTAGAGGCAGAGATTGCTCAGATGAGGGCGCGGGCCAAAAAGCAGAAGGCAGTCATTGCCTGTCTCTTGGTCTGTTTCATCTTTGCGCTTTTCTTTGCTATTCGATCGATTAGAAATTTCAAGCGACCCTTGGATAGCCCTGTCGGTGTCTTGGGGGATGGCCTACCCTCGCATCCGGCCATGGCAGAGGCAAGCCGTACCACAAAGGCTAGTGAGTCACGCAATGTCCTTCCTCCCGGAACCGACTTGGAGGGCATAGAGTTAGACGGAAAAGATTTAGATGAAACCCGGGAGATCCTAGCCGAAAATCAAAATCGTCTTCTGAAAGATAAAAAAATCACCGTCTTCTTCGATGATAAAGATTTTGATATTCCCCTTACCAAGTTAAATCCAGAAATTGACTACGAGCAGACCTATAAGAACTTGATGGCCAATCCTGGATCCTCTAAAATTCAGACCTCTTTCATCGCAGATCCTACCAAGCTTAAAGAAGAGGTAGAAGCCATTTGCGCTGCTACTGGGTCGAATTCGACAGGTCTACGTGCGACCAGTTTCAATCCTCAGACCATGAGCTTTTCCTTTGCGGAAGGCGATGCGGAAGTTATTGATGAAGAAAAGCTTATCACACAGATTGAGGCTACTTTAAAGACGGGGGCCTTAGGGGAAAAGCTGATTCCCGCTACCAAGACTCTCCCTTCAGAGAAGGTACATAACCAAGACGTGCAAGTTGCTCTTATCGGCAAGGCGTCCACCCAGGTGACCTATAATGATCCTGGTCGAGATAAGAACTTAGAGCGTGCGGCAGCCCTCGTCAACGGAAAAATTATTAATCCTGGTGAGGTTTTTTCCTTCCTACAGACCATGGGAGAATTTACGGAAGCCAACGGCTTCTACCCAGCGGGCATGCAAGCCAATGGGGTGGATATCAAGGGCATGGCTGGCGGAATCTGCCAGGCCAGCACAACCCTCTTCCAGGCCTGCGTCCGGGCCAACCTTGTCTTCCCAGAGCATCACAATCACGATGTTCCTTCCAACTATTGTAAGTTGGGTGAAGATGCCATGGTGGCCGACTGGGCAGACCTCAAAATTCAAAACAATTCGGACTATCCTGTTGCCCTCTTTGGAGGCTTTGAAGGCGTTACCATGCACTTTGAAGTCTATGGTAAAGCCTTTGATCCGGGGGTGACCATTGACTTTGCGGCAGAGCATAATGGCTATGTGGAGCCTCCAGCCGATCAGGTTATTGAAGATCCAAGCTTACCGCCTGGCACCCAGCAGGTCGACCGCAAGCGGACCGTTGGGCAGACCACCAGTCTATACCGGATTTTCTTCCTAAATGGGGTTCCCCAGAGTAAAGAATTTGTCTGTAAGAACTACTACCCTGCCTTTAATGCGGTCATTCGACAAAATACCAAGGCTGCGCCCGCAGAAAGTGCGCCTTCCGATCCAAGTGGAACGACATCTTCGTCTTATGGTTGGGGTAGCCCGTCGGAGCCTTACTCGCCTTTCCCAGGAAATAATTCTTCTCCCGAATGGGGAACGCCGACAAGGAGTCCTTGGGATAATATGCCCGATCCGAATCGCACTCCTTTAACTCCATAAATCCTAGATCACCATAAATTGTTCAACGCCAGAAACACTTTCTAATCCGCTTGGTACCAGATGTAACCTTGGGTGTACATGGCGTTGCGGCGAATGGCACCGTGATAATCAGACCCTGCACTAACGACCAGGCCAAATTGCCTGGCAAGTTGGTGGAGGGCCTTTTGTTGTGAGGGCGTATAGGCCCAATAACCGGCCTCTATTCCCATCAGGCCTTGGTCGACCAATTTTTGGACGAGTCGGTCGAGAGAAGAAAGATGTAATTTATCGAGGGAGTATTTGTAGGGGTGGGCAAGAATGGGCAGGCCACCAGCTTGACGGATAGCGGCCACCCCTTCGGATGCTTGGGGGAGGTCCTGGGTCATTGGAGGATGGGCCAGGGCAGAGACTTTGTTAAAAGCCTCATCGACGGAAGTTAAGTAGCCCTTGTCGCAGAGGAGGCGGGCCATGGTGACCCGGCCACGGATCAGCTCAGGGTCGGGCGGGCCTTCGTAGACCTCTTCCATGGTGATTGCCATGCTTAGCTTTTGCAAATGCTCGCAGATGAGGCGGTTCCGGGCCATGCGCCACGACTGAATTCGGCGGAGGAAGGGGACGAGAGGGGCAGTTTGTCCATCTGGGAAGTAGGCTAGGACGTGGACGATTTCATCTCCTTCCTTGAGGCTCATTTCGACGCCCGGTACAAAATAGGGAAGAGCTGCGCTGGGATCCTGGGCCCGACGTTCCTTTAAAAGACGAATGAGGCTGGCATTGCCTAGAATGGTATCGTGGTCGGTCAGCGCAAAGGCCCCCAGGCGGTGGTCCAGGACGTGCTGGAGTAAGACTTCTAAAGAATCCACCCCATCAGAAAGCTGAGTATGGAGATGAAAGTCGCAGGTCCCAAGCTTTTCTTCCAACTGGGGAAAGCTTGGGCGTAAAGCTGGGGGGAGCAAGGGAAAAGTCATGGCAAAGTCCTCGTTTCTGTATGTTAAGATTCTTCTATGTGGTGTTTCGCTGTTAGAGAGCTTGGGTCCTGTTTTATGATTGGCGCATCTCGAGACCTGCCTTGGCTTGGCCTAAGGGGGGACTGGTGTCTTCCTCAGCAATGATGTAGAGGGGACGGGCCTTGGTCTCTTCAAAGACCCGGCCTAGGTAGAGACCTAAGAGGCTGGTACCAGCAAGATTGATATTGATGAGGAAAAAGAGCAAATATTCCACCAAGGACCAAGACAAAAAGGGATGGCCGCAAAGCCAGGCCAGACCTTGGGCTAGAAGGACCAAGAGATAAAGAAGGTTACTTACACAGGCAAAGCCAAAGAAGAGAGTAAGAGGGCGGTTCGAAAAAGACAGCATGGCGTGGAGAGCCAGAGAAAGAAGGCGGATCTTACTCCATTTGGAAGCGCCATGGAGGCGGTCATCCACCTCGAAATGAAAGGTTTTACGACGAAAACCCACGAAACGGGAGAGACCCCGGTAGAAACTTTCGTGCTCGCCGAGTTGATTGATGGTCTCATAGACCTTGCGGTCGATAAGCTGAAAATCACTGTCATTTTTATAATCTTGGCCGGTTAAAAAAGATAAAAGACCGTAGAAAACTTTGGTTTGGAACCGATAAAGCCATGACTCATCCTCCGAACGGGCTCGGATCCCTTCGACCACCTCATAGCCCTCCTGCCAGGCCTGGATCATTTGTTGAAGGTAGCGGGGAGGGTGCTGGAGGTCGCAATCCATGATGATGGCGGCGTCCCCTCGGGCTGCTTGGAGACCAGCGCGGACGGCCAACTCCTTGCCAAAATTTCGGGAAAAACGCAGGGCTCGGATGGTGAGAGAGTGAAGGCCCGCCGGATCTACGGGCCGTTCCTGGGCCATATAGGAAGAAAGAAGCTTCCAAGTGCCATCTTGGGATCCGTCGTCTACGAAAATGAGCTCGACATCAGCATTTTTCGGAAAATAGGCCGGTAAGGTGGCCAGGGTGGTAGGAATTTGCTCTTCTTCGTTGTAGGAAGGGAGAATGACAGAAAGAAACATATAAGACAAGGACCTCCTGGCGGAAATCATAGCAAATTCCCCGGGTAAATGCTATCATAAAAGCACATGTGAGCCCTGAGCTGGCTCATTTTTCGCTATCCATTGACCTGATCACTTGGACCTGGATCTCGGGCACCTTTTCGCCCCCGGGCTCACAGGCTAGAACCATCAACTAGAACCATCAAAAGGAGAACATATGCCAAATTATCAAAAGAAGAATCTCAGCGACCTCGACCTCAAAGGGAAAAAGGTCATCATGCGTGTCGATTTTAATGTGCCCATGAACGACCAGGGCGAAATTACGGATGATAAGCGGATTAAAGCAGCTCTTTCCAGCATCCAAGAAATCTTGGACCAGGGGGCTGCTTTACTTTTAGTGACCCACTTAGGCCGTCCGAAAAATGGCTTTGAAGACAAATATTCCCTCAAGCCTGTCGCCAAGCACCTAGCTGCCCTGCTTAACCGGGAGGTGATCATGGCTGCGGATGTGGTGGGCCCGGATGCCCAAGAGAAAGCGAAGTCCTTGAAGGCTGGCCAGGTCCTCCTCTTGGAGAATGTCCGCTTCCATCCAGAAGAGACTAAAAACGATCCCAGCTTTGCCAAGCAGCTGGCCAGTATGGCAGACCTTTATGTCAACGACGCCTTTGGGACGGCCCATAGGGCCCATGCCTCCACGGAAGGATTGGCCCACTTCCTGCCATCGGCGGTGGGACATTTGGTGGAGAAAGAGTTGCAGGCGATGGGGGAGACCCTGAACCATCCTGACCGGCCATTTACTGCTATCTTGGGTGGGGCCAAAGTTTCGGACAAGATTCAGGTGATCAAAAATCTCTTGGATAAGGTCGACAACCTCCTCATTGGAGGGGCCATGGCCTTTACCTTCCTGAAAGCCCAGGGGGCTGAGATTGGCAAATCCCTTTGCGAGGAGGAGTATTTGGACTTGGCTAAGGGCTTGTTGGCTGAGGCCCAGGAGAAGGGGGTTAAGCTTTACCTACCTGAGGATGTTGTGGAGGCGGCGGCCTTTGCGGCGGATGCGGACCATGATGTGTGTCCTGCCATGCAGCTGAAGGAGACCTATATGGGCCTAGATATTGGGCCTAAGACCCGGGAGACTTACCGGGAGGTGGTCCTGGCTTCCAAGACCGTAGTCTGGAACGGCCCCATGGGTGTCTTTGAGATGCCTGCCTTTGCTGAGGGTACCAAGGCTGTGGCCCAGGCCCTGGCTGATAGCAAGGCCGTCACCATCATTGGCGGCGGGGATTCTGCTGCAGCCATCAAGCAGCTGGGCCTCGAAGATGCAGTGACCCATGTGTCGACCGGGGGCGGGGCTTCCCTAGAACTCTTGGAAGGCAAGACCTTGCCGGGTATTGATGCGGTGATGGATAAGAAGGGGAGGAGGATTTTCGCCTGTGGGAATCGGAAGATGAACCTGGAGAATCCGGCAGCTTCTCACAAGTTTAACCTGGCCCTGCTGGAAGCCCTGGCCCCCTTGGCCAAGAAAGAGGGGGGCATCCAGGCGAGAATGGGAGCTGGGATGCCCTATACCGCCCTGCCTGGGGCACTAGAGGACTTTGCGGGGACCGATTTTAAGGTTCTGGCAGAAAATTGTCACTTTGAAGATAAGGGAGCCTATACCGGGGAGATTTCTCCCAAGGCCCTGGCTGAGATGGGTGTCTGGGGCGTGATCCTGGGCCACTCGGAGAGACGGGAGTATTTTGCCGAGACGGATGAGCTCATCAATAAAAAGATCAAGGCAGCCCGGGCTTGGGGGCTCCAGGTCATCCTGTGCTGCGGCGAGTCTTTGGCCATCCGGGAAGAGGGAACCTATCTTGACTTTATCCGGAACCAGATCCAGAAGGCCCTGGCGGAGATTCCGGCCAAGGAATTGCCCTTTATAACCATTGCCTATGAGCCTATCTGGGCCATCGGGACCGGGAAGACAGCTTCGACCGACCAGGCTGAGGAGGTTTGCCGGGAGATTCGTAATGAAGTGGCTTCCCTCTACAACGAGGACCTGGCAGAGGCCATGACCATCCTCTATGGTGGGTCCGTTAACGATAAGAATGCAGCTGGTCTCTTTGGAGCCGCTGATATCGACGGGGGCCTTATTGGCGGAGCCTGCCTCAAGGCAGATGGTTACGCCACCATTGTCGACTTGGCTTCTACCGCAACGAAAGAAAAAGCCAAGGCCTAAGCGTAAGCCACGGCCCAAGCCTAAGGCTTGCCTAAGCGAAAGGTACGCTGAGGCTGAGGCTCGTGCTTGGGCCCAGCCCGGCTTGGGCTGGCAACTTGAAAAAAATCAAGCCCTCTGCTAGGCTATTTGTAGCGCCTTGAGGAGGTTCTGTGGGCCATTCCCAGGACTACTTGAGATCCAGACACCCCTTTTAAGCCGCTAGGCATCCTGGTGATCCATGAAGGATCCGTGAGATCCTGCGGCTTCTTTGGGCGGCTTGGTCCCCTCAAGAACCTAGGGAGCATTTGTTGCCCCACCCAAGTTTGCATTTTGTTCAACAATCGTGTTCATACTTAATCAAAAAGGAGATATTTATGTCCAAAGAAAAAAAGTTCATGACGATGGACGGTAATACCGCCGCAGCGATGACCGCTTATGGTTTCTCAGAAGTTGCCGGTATTTACCCCATTACCCCTTCGTCCCCCATGGCCGATATGGTCGACCAGTGGGCGCAAGCTGGTCGGAAGAATATTTTTGGCCAGGAAGTCGAGGTCGTTGAGATGCAGTCCGAAGCTGGTGCTGCGGCTGTCGTCCATGGGTCCTTAGGAACCGGGGCGTTGACGACCACCTTTACAGCTTCTCAAGGCTTGTTGCTGATGATCCCCAACATGTATAAGATCGCTGGTGAACTGCTTCCCGCCGTCTTCCATGTGGCAGCTCGTACCGTGGCGTCTCACGCCCTGTCCATTTTCGGGGACCACTCAGACGTCATGGCTTGTCGGCAGACCGGATTTGCCATGCTGTCCTCGGCTTCTGTCCAAGAGGCACACGATTTAGCCGCTATTGCCCACTTATCCGCCATTAAGGGTCGGGTTCCTTTCCTCCATTTCTTTGACGGGTTCAGAACCTCCCACGAAATTCAAAAAATTGAAGTCCTCGACACCAATGATCTAGCTTCTTTGGTTGACCAAGAGGCTCTGGAGGCCTTCCGGAACAGAGCACTATCTCCAAACCATCCTACCCAGCGTGGTACGGCTCAAAACCCAGATATCTTCTTCCAGGTAAGTGAAGCCGCCAACCCCTATTACATCGCCATTCCTGAGATCGTTAAGAATTACATGGATGAGTTTGGTAAGATCACGGGCCGTGAATATGCTCCTTATGTCTATACCGGGGCTGAGGATGCCGACCGGCTTATTATCTGCATGGGCAGCGTAGCTGAGACCGTGAAAGAGACCGTCAACTACCTCAATGCCCATGGCGAAAAAGTGGGCGTCTTGAATGTCCACCTGTATCGGCCTTTCGCCATCGAGATGTTCCTCGATGCCATCCCCAAGACCGTAAAGAGAATTGCCGTCTTGGATCGCTGCAAGGAGCCTGGTGCTACCGCAGAACCCATGTATCTCGATGTTGTGGATGCCTACAAGAATGTAGAAAATGCTCCCACCATCGTTGGCGGCCGTTATGGTCTTTCTTCTAAGGACACTGACCCTGATCAGATTTTCGCCGTCTTCAAGATGCTCGCCGAGGATCCGAAGCAGCACTTCACCATCGGCATCAATGACGACGTAACCCACCTGTCGCTCCCTGTTGGGAAGAATCCTGATATCGCGCCAGAGGGATTATTTGCTGCACGCTTCTGGGGCTTGGGCTCTGATGGTACGGTTGGAGCGAATAAGAACTCCATCAAGATCATCGGGGACCACACACCCATGTATGCTCAGGCTTATTTCAGCTATGACTCGAAGAAGTCTGGTGGTATTACGATCTCTGACCTGCGTTTCGGGAAAACGCCGATCCACCTGCCCTACCTGGTCAACCAGGCCGATTTTATCGCCTGCCACAACCAGGCTTACCTGGATAAATACGATATCCTTGGGCCGCTGAAAGAGGGTGGTTCCTTCCTGCTTAACACCGTTTGGAAGAAGGAGGAGCTGGAGGAGAAGCTGCCGAATAAGATTAAGAGAGAACTGGCTGAGAAGCACGCTAAGTTCTATATCGTCGATGCCGTAGAGCTTGCTAGCAGCATTGGCCTGCGCGGGCGGATCAATACCATCTGCCAGTCCGCTTTCTTCAAGATTGCTAACATCATTCCGATTGAGGATGCTGTGAAGTACATGAAGGAAGCTATCCAAAAGAGCTATGGCCATAAGGGCGATGATATCGTTCGTATGAACAATGCGGCCGTTGACGCTGGTGTCGATGCTGTCCAGGAAGTTGAAGTTCCCTCTGAGTGGGCTTCTCTCCAGGATGATCCTAAGCCAATCCGGGTTGCGCCCGACTTTGTCAAGAACATTGCTGACGTCATGAATGGCCAGATGGGCAATATGCTCCCTGTTTCCACCTTTGTGGGCATGGAAGATGGAACCTTCCCGAACGGGACTTCTTCCTACGAGAAGCGGGGTATTGCTTCGATCGTACCTTCTTGGCAGATCGAAAATTGTATCCAGTGTAACCAATGCTCCTATGTCTGCCCTCACGCCGTCATCCGGCCCTTCTTGGCCACGCCAGAAGAGGCAGCAGAGCTCTCTGATATCGCCTTTAAAGATGGGGTTGCCCAGTACAAAGAGTACAAATATCGGATTCAGATTTCCGTTATGGACTGCACCGGCTGTGGCAGCTGCGCAGCGGTCTGCCCCGCCCCCAAGAAGGCCTTGGTCATGGAGCCCATCGAAAAGCACTTCAAAGAGGCTGAGCACTGGGAGAAACTCAACAAATTACCTCGCAAGCCCAACCCGATGAACAAGAACAGCGTCAAGGGTCTGCAGTTTGAAAAGCCCTTGTTTGAGTTCTCCGGCGCATGCCCTGGCTGCGGCGAGACGCCTTACATCAAGGCGCTGAGCCAGCTGGTTGGCGATCGTCTCCAGATTTCTAACGCTACGGGTTGCTCTTCCATTTACGGCGGTTCTGCTCCTTCGAACCCCTACACCACCAATGCTGACGGCCATGGACCTACATGGGCCAACTCCCTCTTTGAGGACGCCGCTGAGCATGGTCTAGGGATGAGACTTGGCTATAAGCAGATTCGTGAGCGGGCAGTTGGCCACTTGAAAGAACTCTGCGAGCTGGCCAGTGGTCAAGCAGAGCTCCAGGAAGCCATCAAGAAGTTCATTGATACCAAGGAAGAGGGCGAGGGCACCAGAGCGGTTGTGAACACCCTGGTCGAGGCCCTCGAGTCGGCCAAGCTAGAAGGAAAAGCAGCAGAATTGGCCCGCAAGGTCTTGGCTGCGAAGGATTATTTGGTCAAGCGCTCTTTCTGGGTTGTCGGTGGCGACGGCTTTGCCTATGATATCGGCTACGGTGGATTGGACCACGTCCTGTCGACTGGCGAAGACATCAACGTCTTGGTCCTCGATACGGAGGTCTATTCCAATACCGGTGGACAAGCTTCCAAGTCCACTCCTCTGGGGGCCGTGGCAGAGTTTGCTGCTGGTGGTAAGCCGGTTTCGAAGAAGGATCTCGGCCTGATGGCCATGTCCTATGGCTATGTCTATGTAGCTCAGATCGCCATGGGTGCCAACCAAGCTCAGACGATCAAGGCGATCCAAGAGGCTGAGGCCTACCATGGTCCGTCTCTGATCATCGCTTACTCGCCTTGTATCAGCCACGGAATCAAAGGCGGCATGTCTCGGGCCATGCAAAGAGAGAAAGATGCCGTGGAGACTGGTTACTGGCATCTCTATCGCTTCAATCCTGAGCTGAAGAAGGAAGGGAAGAACCCCTTCGTTTTGGATTCGAAGGATCCGACGAGACCTTACACCGACTTCTTGAATGAGGAAGTCCGTTATAAGACCCTCAGAAAACGCTACAGCGAAGAGAAGGTCCAAGAGATCTTTGAGAAGTCTGCCGAATCGGCCAAAGAGCGCTATGGCCGCTACAAGTTCTTGGCATCTCGGAAGATGGATCAGGAATAGAAATAGAAACCTAGTAAGACAAGGCTTCTAGAGCAGATAGAAAACAAATAGTTTAACTCGAAGTTTGACTAACTAAGCGAAAAGGGATGTTACCGCAAGGCAGCATCCCTTTTCGCATGTAAGCAGGCCTGGACACGCCTGGACACGCCATAGCGTTTGAGAAAGTCTACGGCGTTTTTAGCGGGTGAAAACGCTGGCACTGCTTTCTTTTTTGCTTTTTTGCAAGGCTTGCTTTAAACTTCATACATAGCGACCGAGCTATCGATTGTATGACCTTGCATGGTAATTTGGGGGGGAGGCTAGCGAGGCTATGTTTGATTTAGACACAGTACTTAGATGGTTTTTTACAATAGTATATTTTTCGCTTTTTTTGAAAATAATCGCTTGGATTTTTCAAAATACCTTAAGCTCCTTTACTAACTTACTGATCGTTATTTGTTGGTTTTGGGCCTTTATAATAAGCATTGTATTGGCCGATTGTACTGTCAAAATTATAGAAAGATATTACAGACGAAAGTGATGAGAGGCTTTCGCCACAAATATGAATCCCAGGAGGAGAAGGAAACCATGGTTGATGCGAAGAAAGAACAAGAGCGTGATGAGCTACATCGGGCGATCTGGGCAATTGCTGATG
>ERZ1673752.1058-NODE-1058-length-41652-cov-6.705844_pt1 | contig 41652 bp, 37 predicted proteins | sample MGYA00580195_ERZ1673752 | MGnify/ENA primary metagenome ERZ1673752 (study PRJEB41218, sample SAMN15661744) | gut metagenome | host: Homo sapiens | place: Canada: London | collected 2015-08-20/2019-03-30 | study: EMG produced TPA metagenomics assembly of...
ATCATCTTTATTTAGCTTAGAATTTATTTTTTCTCCAAGTCTTAAAATATTTTCAGTATTATATTCAGAAATATATTGAATTTTTGTTTTAAAATTGTTTAAAAGATCCTCATCCATAATATTAAAATTATTAACTCCAGAAATATATGCTAAATGATTAGGATTAAAATTGTTTTCTATTTCTTTTTGTATAGATAGTATATTTTCTGTAAAAACTATACTTTTATATAATACTAATTTACTATCTTCAATTGTTTTATTAACTTTATATAGCAAGAAATTTTGAAGAACATATTTGTATTCCATATCTTCCCTGATAAATATTATTGTTGGAGTGTTTAATGCAAGTTTAAAATCTAAATTTTTTGATTTATTTAGAAATATATTATTTTCCTTTTTATTTAAAAAGCTATCTAAAATAGGTAAAATATTAAAAATATCTCTAAATATTTTTTGTTCATCACTTTCTATATCACTGTCTGTTTTGTTAGTTATATTAGAAAAAATATTTTCTTCAAAATAAATATATATATCTTTGTATATTTTTAAATCATTATCTTCTAATATATTGTATTTTTTTAAGTATAAATACTTTTCTTTTAGTTGATCATTAAGAATTTTAATATATGACATATTTTTAAGTAGTTTTATAAAATCCTTTAAATTAGGTAATCCATTTTCTTTAGGATAGGTAAGCTTTAATAATATAGATATATTTTTTAAAAAAGTTAATGTTTCGTTATAAATTATAGTGTATTTAGATTGCTCGAAAATTTTTTGTAATATATATATAACATTTTCAGCAGAATTATAGATGTTATCATTGAAAGGATTAATACCAAAACTTAAATGATGATTTGAATCAATTATTTGAAAATCCTTATCTTTAAATATATCTAAACATTTATTATATGTAGCTTCATTTTCTAAAAATATAAAAGAATTGGTTCCTTCATCTGTTTCTAAGATAGGAAGAAGTATATTCGAATTTCTAGTATCTATATTTCCAGAAAAAACAATATTATTAAAAATATCTATATTAGAAAGATAAATTGTTTTATTATTTAAATTTTTTCCAATAGGAATAATGTTTTTAAAAACTATATTTTCATTTTTTTCTTTTTGTTTTGTAAGTTCATTAAATATATTAAATTGTTTTTCTTTAATTTTATCATCTGCTAAACTTAATTTTGAAAAATCAATCTTAAGTATATATTTATATAGTAAATAAATTACTGTAAAATAAATACAAACAAAACTAATTCCTTTTAAAGGCCCTGTTATTAAATGTTTATTTAATTTCTGAATTTCATTTATATTTGGATTTATAAAAGCTAAAGATAGTAGAAATTTATTTATTAATTCATTAATCATTGAAGTAAAATAAATAAAGAGTAATGAAAGGTAAAACACGGGTACATATTTTGTAGAATCATTATCTTTATCTAAATTTGGCATAATTAGAATATATGCTAAAAAAATAGATGCTATTGCAAAAATATGTTTTAATTCAGAATAATATGTAAATGCTTTTCCAAAAAATAAAATTATTATTGTTTGAAAAAATCTACTCATTGTAAAAAATATAGCAAAAATTGTAAAAATTAATCCTAATATTTTTGTTAAATTATCCTTTTTTATATATTTTTGAAATTTATTTAAAATGTCTTTCATCACAAACCTTTTACTTAAATATATATATAAAATATATATTTTATGCTATTAAAAAGCAAGAAAAGAACAAAATAAAATCAATTTTGAAATAAGTAATAAAATTTAATATAATTTATATAAAATAAATAGGAGTAAAAAATGAATATAGCTTTTATGGGAACACCTAATATTTCTAAAGAAATATTAGAAAAAATATATGAAAAAAATAAAAATAATATAAAATTAGTAGTAACAAAAGAAGACAAAATAAGAAGTAGAGGTAAAAAGAAAAAAGCAACAGAAGTAAAAGAGTTTGCTTTAAAACATGGCATTGATGTTTTAACTCCAAAATTAATAGATAAAGAATTTTTAGAGAAATTTAAAAAGTATAATATAGATTTAGTAATAGTTGTTGCATATGGAAAAATATTACCAAAAGAATTTTTAGATATTCCAAAATTCGGATGTTTTAATATACATTTCTCGCTTTTGCCAAAATACAGAGGAGCATCTCCAATTCAAAGTGCAATATTAAATGGCGAAAAATTAACAGGTGTAAATATTATTAAAATGAATGAAAAAATGGATGAAGGGGACATAATATTTAGTAAAAATATAAATATAGAAGAAATAGATGGAACAAAAGAAATTTTTAAAAAAGCATTAGATATTGTAAAAGAAAATATTAACAAAATTATAGAAGATATAGAAAATGGTAAAGTAGAATATGTAAAGCAAAACGGAGAAGCTATATATTGTGGTAAGATTTCAAAAGATATGACAAGTTTAGACTTTTCTCAAGATGTAGAAAAACTTAATAATATGGTAAGAGCTTTTAATATGGAATATGGTGCAAAAACAAGTGTTTTTGGATTTAATGTAAAAATTTGGAAAAGTAAAATTAAAAAAGATGTACAAAATATACAAATAGAGAATGGGAAAATTTTGATAGAAGATAAAAACATATATATTAAGGCAAAAAATGGCTTTTTAGAAATTTTAGAATTACAACCAGAAAGTAAAGGAAAAATGAAAAATACTGATTTTTGTAATGGATATATGCATAAAATAGATAAAAATAATGTTAAAATTGTTTAAAATTAATAAAACCCACTTGAAAGAAATAAAAACCTATGCTATATTTAAAATGAATTTAAAGGAAAAACCTTTAAACACAAAAGAAAGCGATAGCTTCAAAAAAAACCAAAATATTTTAGGAGGATAACATGAACAAATCTGAATTAATCGCAGCAGTATGTGAAAAAACAGACACAACTAAAAAAGCTGCAGAACAAGCAGTTAATGCAGTAATTGAAGTAATTACAGAAGAACTAACAAATGGAGGAAAAGTTCAACTTGTTGGATTTGGTACATTCCAAGTTAGAGATAGAGCAGAGAGAAAAGGAAGAAACCCACAAACTGGAGAAGAAATGATTATACCAGCTTCAAAATCACCAGTATTTAAAGCAGGAAAAAACCTTAAAGATCTTGTTAACAATAAATAATTGATTTAAAATTAATTATATTAAAAAAGGAGGCTTATGTTTAAGCTTCTTTTTTTTATAAATTCTTACAACTATGTAAAAAAACATAATAAACATTTTAAAAATAAAAACAATATAAGTATAATAAAAAAGAATAATATAAAAATGATTGGAGAATCAATGAAAACAAAAATAAAAAATACAAAGAAATTTTTATCAGTATTATTAATATGTATGTTTTTAATGCTTAATATACAAACTTTTGCAACAAGCACAACAACTGCTCCTGCAACATTAACATTAGATGTTAGTAAGAATTCAATAAATGAAGGGGATTCTTTAATATTAGATTTAAAAATATCTAATATAACTTTATCAAGTGGTGTATCTAAAGTAACAATGAATTTAGATATGGATGATGCAATTTTTGATATGGTAAGAAGAGTAGATATAAAAGAAGAAGCTGGTTGGACTATGTCATATAATTCAACTACAAAATTATTAAATTTAACAACAACTCAAAAAATAAAAAAAGATGCATCTATAGCAAAAATAACTATGAAAGCAAAAACAAAATTTGATCAATTAGGAACAGCTGGAAGCAATCAAAATTCAACAACAATTTCTTTAAAAAATATAAAAATAAACTCAGTAAGAGATTTAGATGATGTTTCAGTAAAACTTTCATTAAAAGAAGAAGCACTTCCAGAAGATCCAATAAAGCCAGGAGTAGGTGGATCAACAGAAAAACCAAAAACTAACCCAAAAGCTGGTTTAGACAATGTTTATGTTATAAGCATAATTTCATTAGGATTTATTGCATTACTTTCTGTATTAGGTCATAAAAAAGCATCTGGAAAAATAGGATAAAAAAAGCACAGTTTAAAACTGTGTTTTATTTTATAAAAAAACCAATTCTTATTAAAGTTTCAATTAAAGCAAGAATAACAAAAAGTATATTTGTTATAATCAAAAAGGGATAACCTTTAAAAGAAATTTGAGCTTTTATATGATTTGGTGCTTTTTTATATTTCATATATTCAATTATAAATTTTAAAATAACCATTATTAAACAAACAATTATTATTATATTAAAAAAAGTATTTTTATTCATAAACAAAGTATATATATTATTAAAAAAAAATTCAATTTAAAATAATAAACAAATTCTTGCAAAAAACACAATATAATTATATAAATAAATAAGCATGAAACTAAAAAAATGAAACAAAAAGAAGTTGAAGACAAGTTTTTGAAAAGTTTTTTTAAGAAAAAAAACTTTGTAATAATAAAAACAAATTATAGTACAAATTATGGAAAAATAGAATATATTGTAAAAGAAAAGGTCGAAACAAAAATACCAGATACCAAAATTATAAATTTTGCTAATATAAAAGAAATTAAATATAAAATAAGATTTATAATAGTTCAAAAATTAAATATAATGAATTATAAAAGGGAGCTTAATAAAAAAAGAGTTTCAAAAGGTTATTTGAAAAAAAGAGGTGCAGTAAAAAATGTTTTTACATATTTAGCAATAAACTCAGTAAAAGAAGAACCTGCTTTAGATGTAATACAAATATATTTAGGAAAAGATATTAAAAAAATAAAATATAGAAGAAATGTTTCAAATATAAAAAACATATATAAAGATATACCTTTAAGAAATGCAGCATAACAAAATTTTTAAAAATATTAAAATTCATGGTATAATATCATTATACAAATTATAGTTACCGTTTTAATTAGGAGGGTAAACGAAAATGAAGAAAAGAGAAATAAGCCGGTGTTTAAGAAAATCGGACAAATCTTCAAGAATTATCATTAAACCAGAATGGTTAAATAAATTGGGTGAGGAAATTATTTGTGTTAATTTCTCAGAATTCATTAAAATAATGAATGTTAGACAATGGGAAAACATAAATTATTTATTGGAACAAAAATACAAAGATGATCCCAAAAAAAGGAGAGCACTAATAAGAAAATATTGTGCTTTAAGTAGAGAGTTAGAGCCAGATAAAAATGGCAGGGTTAATTTAAAAGGGATGATAGATCCGAATGAAGAATATATTTTAATAGAATATAGAAATTCTATTGAAATATATAAAAAAGAAAATATAGACAAATAAAGGGGAAACAATTGTTTCCCCTTTATTTTATCTTTAAAAAACATTTGTATTATGGTAAGATTAATGAAATGAGGAAGATTTATGGAATTTAAGCATATACCAGTATTATTTAATGAGGTTATAGATAATTTAAATATAAAGCCAGATGGAATATATGTTGATGGAACTTTAGGAGGGGCTGGACATTCTAGTGAAATATTAAAAAGACTCGAAAGAGGAATTTTAATAGGGATAGATAAAGATGAAGAGGCTCTTAATATTTCAAAAAAAAGACTTGAGAATATTAATAATTCAAAACCAGAAGGCTTAAGAACAAAATTGATTTTTGTTAATACAGATTTTAAAAATTTACTTAAAATACTTGATGAAGAAAATATAGATAAAGTGGATGGAATTCTTTTAGATCTTGGAGTTTCTTCATATCAAATAGATAATCCTGAAAGAGGTTTCAGTTATATGAAATCTGGAAAATTAGACATGAGGATGGATAAAAAACAAAAATTAGATGCAAAATATATCCTAAATAATTATTCTAAAGAGGAGTTAGAAAATATATTTAAAAATTATGGAGAAGAAAAAGCTGCTAGAAAAATTGCATCAAAAATAGTAAAAGAAAGAGAATTAAAAAAAATTGAGAACACAGAAGAACTTGTTGAACTAATAGATGATGTAAAAGGATTTAATAAAAAAGGGCATAATGCTAAAAAGGTTTTTCAGGCACTTAGAATAGAGGTAAACAAAGAGCTAGATAATTTAGAAGACTTGGTTAAAGAATTAATAAAAAGATTAAATAAAAATGGAAGACTTTTAATAATTACATTTCACTCACTTGAGGATAAAATTGTAAAATATGCAATGCAAGAAATGGAAGGAAAATGTATATGCCCTCCAGATTTTCCTGTTTGTGTGTGTGGAAATATTTCTTATGGAAAAAATATAAAAGGGAGAAAAATATTGCCACAAAAAGAAGAAATGGAAAACAATCCAAGATCAAGATCTGCAATATTAAGAGGATTTATAAAAAAGTAAAATGAAAAAAGAAAATAAAGAAAAGAAAATACTTAATAGAAATGTTAGAAGAAGTAATTTATCTAACTCGAATAATTATTTAGAACAAAGCGGGGAAGAAAAAAAGGTAAAAAAAGAAAAAACACCCGGAGTTTTAGTTACGCTGAGTATAGTAGCGTTTTTTATCATTTCGTTTTTAATAATATATAGAGAATCAATTCTTGATTCAAAAGTTAAAGAAATAAATAAAGTTAAAGAAGATATAAAAAAAATAGAAAAAGAAAACTCTCAAATAGAATTAGGTTTTCAAAGTAAAATAAGTCTAAATAATATTGAAAAAGAAGCAGAAACGAGACTTGGAATGAAAAAACAATCCAAGGATAACACTATTTATGTTAAACTTGATGTAGAAGATTTTATAGATCCTGTTGTTATTACAAAAATAGAAAATGAAGATGAAAGTTTTTTTAAAAAAATATCTAATTTTATATTAGACTTAATATATAAAGATGATAATAATGGTGATGGAATAAAAATAAAAAAAGACGATAAAAAAGAAAAACCAAAAGAAGATACAAAAGAAAAAAACAAGGAGCAAAAATAATGAAATTAAGAGATATAGTAAAAGATTTAAATTTAAATATTTTAGATGAAGAAAATATAGATATTAAAAAAATTTTTTGTACTTTAGATGATTATTCAAATTCAAAAAATATTATTATGGATAAAAAACAAGAAAAAACAAAATTTAATCCTAAAGAAAGTTTATATATTTTAAAAAATGTAAAAGTAATTATAAAAAATGGAGAAAAAAAATATTTAAACAAAACAACACAGGAAATTTTTGAAGAAGCAAAAGAAATCTTATCTGAAAAAATAGGTGTTTTAATAATAGATGAGGAAAAAGTAGATAAAAAAGTTTTTGAAGAGACATTTGGGGAATTGGTAAACTTTAATAATACAAAAGTTATATTTGTTAAAGATATTAGTAAATATGAAGGAATAATTGCTTCTAATTTTTTAAATACTCCTTCATTGGAATTAAAAGTTATAGGGATATATGGAGATAAAAATGGAAAATATATTTCTGAATATATTAATGAAATATATAAAGAATCAAATATAAAAACATGTTATATAAATGAGAGAAAAGATGAAATAAAAAATGCGCTAGAACTACAAAAAACACTTGATTCGTTAAGAAAAACTGGTGTAAAGGTAGCAATTATAAATGTTTCAGCTCAAGGTCTTAAAAATGGAATATATATGGGGACTTTTTTTGAATCTTCAATATTTTCAGATATATCTGAAGATAAAAAATATTGGGAGCAAAATTTTGAAAATATTAATGAATATTTAAACAATGTTATGAAATTATTTATGATTTCAAAATACAATATTATAAATAATGATGATTATGCATCAGATTATATAAAAAAATTAAACAAAAACTTTTATACATTTGGTATTGTAAATAAAAGCACATATAATGCAACAGATGTAAATATAAGAGCTTTAAACACAAACTATTTAATAATTGTGAATAATAAAGTAGAAAGAATTGAAATAAGAATGCATGGAATGGATCTTGTATATTCAAGTTTAGCTGCAATTACATATTCAATTGTATCTGGTTTAAACTTCTTTAATATAACAAATGCTTTAAAGAAAACATATATACCATATAAAAAAGAGATGATTGAAAATGAATTAGAACTACAAATACTTTTAGATGAAACAGATGACCCAGAAGAAATAGATGAGATATTAAAAGAGGCAAAAAAACTTGTTACTGGCAGAGTAACTGTTGTTGTATCTAGAAATGGACTTGATATATATGACAATCTTCCTATTAAAATAGAAGATTTAAAAAAAGATGTCGAAAGTATAGAAGAATTAAGAGAAAAAATTAAAAAAGAAATTAGAGAAAAAACAGAAAAAATAAAAAAAGAAAATCAAAAAGAAATAGAAAAAGAAAGAAACAAAAGAAAAAGATTAGGAGAGGTATTATCAAAACATGCAAATATTGGTATAATAACAACTGGCAGTTCTAAATTTGAAAATCAAAATCAAATAATAAAAGAAATAGAAGAAGGCATTAATAAAAATAAAATAAAAACATTTAAATATTTAGATAGAAAAGAAGCAATAATAAGTGCAATGGATAATATACAAAAAAGGGACTTAGTTGCAATTTTTGGAATAGGTGATGAGAGTATAAATATAAAAGGTAAAAAAGAATATATTGACCAAAAAGAAATAATAAAAAACTATCTAAATGAAAATGAAGATGAAATAAAATTAAGATAAGAGAGGACAATATGATAAAATCATTATTATTATCATTTATTATATCTACGATAACTGGAAAATATATAATAGATATTTTAAAAAAAAGAAGAATAAAACAAATACAAAGACAAGAAGGACCTGAAACACATTTGTCTAAAGCAGGAACGCCAACAATGGGAGGAATATTTGTAATAATTACATTTATAATTGTAGGTCTTTTGGCTTTAATAACTGGGCTTGGAGATATTTCAAATAAAGCTTATTTTATGTATATATTATTTGCGAGCTTTATGTGCGGAATGGTTGGCTTTTTAGATGATTTTTTAAAGGTTGAGAAAAAAAATACAGATGGACTAAGTCCAAAGAAAAAACTTGGAACTGTTGCAATTATAGCTTTTATATTTGCAATAATTAGCATATTTGTTTTTAAAAAAGATACAATAATAAATATTCCTTTTTTAAAAAATATAAATTTAAATAAAATACTATATATTCCGTTTTCTATATTAGTTTTACTTGCAACAACAAACACTCTTAATTTAACAGATGGAATAGATGGGTTAGCATCAACTGTTGGAACAATTATAATGACATTTTTATTAGTTATTGCACTTAAAGTAGAAAATATAGAAGTTGCAATGATGCTTGTAATAGCAATAGGAGGTTTTTTAGGATTTTTATTATATAATTGGAATAAAGCAAAAGTATTTATGGGTGATACAGGATCATTCTTCTTAGGAGGAGTTATAGGAATTGCTGCTATGGCTTTAAATATACCAGTATATTTATTCTTTGTAGCAATAATACCAGTTGTAGAAGCTGTTTCAGTTATACTTCAAGTTGTATATTTCAAAAAAACTAAAAAGAGATTGTTTTTAATGGCTCCAATTCATCATCATTTTGAGAAAAAAGGTTGGAGTGAAGTTAAGGTAGTTTTTGTTTTTTCAGCAATAACAATTATAGGTGCAATAATTTCATATATTGGATATATTGTTTAATAAAGGAAACAAATAAAATATGGAAGATAAAAAAATTATAATTACAAAAGAAATGAAAGAAAAGATAAATAAAAAAATTAAACCAAAAATTTTTGCAAAAGGCAAACCAGATTTTTGGTTTATTGCTTTAGTTGTTATTCTTGCTATATTTGGAATAATAATGCTGTTTTCTGCAAGTTCATCTATATCTTTAAGTGAATCTGGAAATAGTTTTGTATATTTAAGTAAGCAAATAAAAGCAAGCATAGTCGGTGTATTTCTTTGTATTATAATATCATCTATAGATTATAGAATTTTAAAAGGAAAAATGACAAGATTTATATGTTTAATTTTGATGATAATATCGCCACTGCTTGTTCATTTTTTTGGATATGAATCAAATCATGCAAAAAGATGGATTGAAGTAGCAGGCTTTAGTATACAATTATCTGAATTTGTAAAAATATTTTTAATAATATTTATGGCATCATATTATTCAAAAATAACTAAAGAAGGAAAAATATCTAAAATTAAAGACGCAATAGTTAAACCTTTTTTATATCTTTTTGTGCCGGCATTATTAATATATAAATTAGAAAATCACTTTTCATCAACACTTGTTTTAACATTTATAACAATTGTTATAGCATTTGTATCTGGAATAGAATCAAAACACATTATGCTTGTTGGCTCAGCTGGATTTTTAGGAGTTATATATATTATAAAAGAAAAATTTTTAACTGGAGAAGCTGGTTTTAGAAGTACAAGAATAAAAACATTTTTAAATCCATGGAATGATCCTAGCGGGAAAGGTTATCAAATAACACAGAGTTTAATGGCAGTAGGTTCAGGAGGATTATTAGGAAAAGGAATAGGACAAAGTATACAAAAAAGAAAATATCTGCCATATGCACAAAACGATTTTATTTTTGCAATAATAGTTGAAGAAATTGGTTTAATAGGTGCTATAGCACTTATTGTTGCTTTTTTCCTTTTAATATTGTTTGCATGGAAAATAGCAGTAAGGTCAAGAGATATATTTGGAAAGCTGATTGCATCTGGTATTGCTGCTTTTTATGCTATTCAAATATTTGTCAACATAGCTGTTGCAATTGGATTAATTCCGGTAACAGGAATGAGCTTACCATTTTTTAGTTCAGGTGGTACATCTATAATGGTAACATATATAACAGTTGGGATTCTTATTAGCATTTCAAGAATAAATGATTATACAAAAACTGTATATGAAGAAATTACTAAAAATAAAAATTAGGAGAAATGATGAGTAAAAAATATAAAGTAGCAATAGCTGCGGCTGGAACAGCAGGACATATAAATCCAGGACTTGCAATTGCAAAGCAAATTTTAAAACAAAGAAATGATACAGAAATAATTTTTATAGGAACAGATAGAGGATTAGAAAATGAACTTGTTCCAAACGCTGGATTAAGATTAAGAAAAATAGAGGCATATGGTTTTTCAATAACTCCAACGCCAGAAAATATTAGAAGACAATATATTAATTTTTTTGTGTCTAAAAAAATGGCAGAAAAAGTCTTAAAAGAAGAAAATGTGGATATTGTAATTGGAACAGGAGGATATATTACTTCAGCTGTAGGAAGAGCTGCAATAGCTTTAAATATTCCGCTTTTTATGCATGAGTCAAATGCATATCCTGGTCTTGCAATAAGATCACTTAATAAAAAAGCAACAAAGATATTATTAGGCTTTGAAAAAAGTAAAGAGTTTTTTAAATATAAAGATAATGTAGAATATGTAGGAAATCCAATAAATTTAAAAAGGGTTAATGTAGATAAAAAGAAGATATTAGAAAGTTTAGGCCTTGTAGAAAATAAAAAAACAATTCTTGTTTTTGGAGGTAGCCAAGGTGCTAAAAAGATAAATGATGCTATTGTTCCATTGATAAAAAAAGGATATTTTAATGAATTTCAATTAATATTTGCAACAGGTAAAAATAATTATGATGGAATTATAAATGAAATAGGGGATATATCTAAATTTAAAAATATTAAAATATTACCATATATATATAATATGGAGGAGATAATAAACTCATGTGATATTGCAATTACAAGAGCAGGTGCAATGACTGTGTCTGAAATATTAGAAGTTGCTATTCCTACAATATTTATTCCGCTTCCATCTCAAAAAGCTAATAGACAAATAGATAATGCAAAAACTTTAGAAAATATAGGTGGAGCTAAGATTATTAAAAATGAAGACTTAACAGCAGATTCTTTAGAAGAAATGCTAAACTATATCTTAAAGGATAATGAAAGATTAAATATTATGAAAAATAATATATTAAATAGACATTTTGAAAATAATTCTCTAGAAAAAATTTATGAAAATATTGAAAAATATTTTAATAAATAATATATTAATATAGTTTTAAAAAGAAAGGCAAAATACAAAATATGAAAAAACTTATTATAGTTGAATCACCAACAAAAGCAAAAACAATATCAAAAATGTTACCAAAGGGAATAAAAGTTCTTGCATCTAAAGGACATTTAAGAGATCTTCCAAAATCAAGAATGGGTGTAGATACAAAAACTTTTGATCCAGAATATATTAATGTAAGAGGAAAAGGAAACTTAATAAAAGAATTAAAAGATGAAAGCAAAAAAGCAAATATTGTTTATCTTGCAACTGACCCAGATAGGGAAGGAGAAGCAATTGCTTGGCATTTAGCACATATTTTAGGGCTTAATAATGAAGAAAACATTAGAATAACTTTTAATGAAATAACAAAAAAAGCAGTTAATGAAGCTATAGAAAAACCTAAAAAAATAAATATAAATACAGTTGATGCACAGCAAGCAAGAAGAGTATTAGATAGAATTGTTGGATATAAAATCAGTCCAGTGCTTTGGAAAAATGTAAAAAATGGCCTTTCAGCTGGTAGAGTTCAATCTGTTGCTCTAAAACTTATTGTAGATAGAGAAAGAGAAATTCAAAACTTTATACCAGAAGAATATTGGAATTTAGATTTAATATTAAAAGATAAAAATAATATGGAATTTATTGCTAAATTCTACGGTGAAAAAGGGAAAAAATTAGACATAAAGAATGAAGAAGAAGTTAAAAAAATAATTTCTAAAATAGATACAAATAATATAATTGTTTCAGATATAAAAAATGGAATAAAAAACAGAAATCCATTACCTCCATTTACAACAAGTAGCATGCAGCAAACAGCAGTAAATACTTTAGGATTTAGCATAAAAAAAACAATGAGTGTTGCCCAAAAGCTATATGAAGGAATTAAAATTCCCAAAAAAGGATTAACAGGACTTATTACATATATGAGAACAGATTCTGTAAGAATCGCAGAAAGTGCAATGAATGAGGCTAAAAATGTTATTGAAAAAACTATTGGAAAAGAATTTTATGAAAAAAGATATTTTAAAAAATCTAAAGATGCTCAAGATGCACATGAAGCAATAAGACCAGCAGATCCAAGTATAAGTCCAGAAAGTATAAAAGAAAATCTTTCATTGGATGAATATAAATTATATAATTTAATATATAAAAGATTTATTGCATCACAAATGAAACCAGCAGTTTATGAAACTATATCTATAAAATTCGATGCATCGTCATATGAATTTAGGACATCAGGCTCAAAATTAAAATTTGAGGGATATTTAAAAATATATCAAAATGATAAAGAAGATGAAGAACAATTTCCGGAACTTTCTAAAAATGAAAAAGCAAAATTTGTAAAATATGAAAAAGAACAGAAATTTACAAATCCGCCAGCTAGATATACTGAAAGTAGTTTAGTAAAAACCCTTGAAGAAAACGGGGTTGGAAGACCAAGTACATATTCTCCAACTATATCAACCATAATTGCAAGAAGATATGTAAATAAAGAAAAGAAACAATTTATTCCAACTGAAATAGGTTTTTTAGTTACAGATATTTTAGTAAAACATTTTCCGAATATTTTAAATATAGATTTTACTGCAAATGTGGAAAATGATTTAGATAAAATTGAAGAAGGTAATTTAAAATGGAAAGATCTTATGTCTCAATTTTATAATGTTTTTGAAAAAGAATTAAAAACAGCAGAAAAAGAATTATCTAAATTAGATATAAAAGATAAAAATAAGAAAGAAGACGAAGTTTCTAATATTAAATGTGATAAATGTGGAAAAATGATGGTATATAAAGATGGAAGATTTGGAAGATTTTTAGCATGTTCAGGTTTTCCAGAATGTAAAAATACAAAAACATTGCCAAAATTTATTGAAGAAAAATGTCCAAAGTGTGGAGGAAAGATCTTAGAAAGAAGGTCTAAAAAAGGATATAAGTTCTATTTATGCCAGAATAATAAAGGTGAAGATAATAAAGAAAGTACATGTGATTATATTTCTTGGAAAAAACCGGAAATAAAAGGAAGGGAAAAAAATGGATAAAGAAGAATTAGAAATATATACAAAGGATATGAAATTTGAATTAGACAAATCTGAAGAAAAACAATTTTTTGAAGATTTTGAAAAATTTAAAAATGAATTATCTAAAATAAATGAAATAGAAACAAAAGATACTGAAATATTAGTAAGTCCAACATATGACGAAATTACTAAATATTTAAGAGAAGATGAAATTACAGATGAAGTAAAAAATTCAAAAGAAGCTGCTTCAAATTCGAAGGACTTTAAAGATGGATTTTTTACTATCCCAAAGGTGGTAAGTTAATGAAAAATATAATAATATCAAATAATATAAGCATAAAAGGTGAAGAAATAAATGCAACAAGTAAAACATTAGAAGGTTTTAAACCTATAATAAATGCAAGTATAATAGAGAAGTTAAAAGAAAATTCAAATATAATAGTTAAAGAATTCACAAGTGAATTTGGACTTTTAGAAAATTTAAATGAAAATATATTAAATGAATTAAAAAAAGATGAGAACCAAATAGCTATAATAGCAGAAATGGGATTAAATGGTTTAAAACAAAAAAACAATAATCTAATTGTGTTAAAACCAAGTTATGGAAGATGCTCAAGATATGGAATATTTGGGTATTCATCAAGCATGGACAATATATTAATATTTGGAAAAAATATTGATGAAATAGGTAATACTTTAGAATTAATAGCTGGAAGAGATGATAAAGATTTAACAAGTATTAATGAAGAGTTTAAATATAGTAAAGAATGCAAATGTGGAGGAAAATGCGATAAAAATTGTAATTGTGGTTGCAGCGAAGATGATATAGTTAAATTTTCTTTATTTGAAGAGCTTGAATTAGATAAAAAATTAATAGATATTTCAAATACAATAGTAAAAATAATTTCATCAGCTGAAGCAACAACAAATTTGGCAGGCATTGATGGTATTAGATATGGAAAAAGAGAAGAAGGAAAATCATATGATGAAATCATAATTAATTCTAGATCTAATTTTACTTATGAAACAAAAAGGAATCTTTTATTTGGATCATATGTTTTAAGAAAAGATAATTTACAAAATATTTATTATAAATCTATGAAAATTAGAAAAAAAATAAAAGAAATGATTGATGATGTTTTTTATGAAGCAGATTATATTGTATTTAGAAAAGACAAATCTAAAATAGATGAAGAAAAAATAATATCTATAGCAATCTTAGGAGGTTTTCCAGTTTTAAAAATAGAAAAAGAAAATTTAATAATAATTTCTAAATTAAAAAATGAAAAAGGACTTCTTAATTTTGGAAAAGATATAATTGAAGATGCGGATATTTTAGATGAATCAATCTTAGTAGATGAAATAGAGGAGGAAGAAAATGTATAATATTGTTATAGGTATAGAAATACACTTAGAGCTTAATACAAAAACAAAAATGTTTTCAGGCTCAAGAGTTGATACAAGCTCTGCTCCAAATACAAATGTAAATGCAAAAGATTTAGCACATCCTGGAACTCTTCCGCTTCTTAATAAAGCAGGAGTTGAAAATGCAATAAAAGTTTGTCATGCATTAAATTTTAATATAGATCCAATTATGAGATTTGATAGAAAAACATATTTTTATTCAGATTTATCTTCAGGTTATCAAGACACTCAAAATTATTTTCCAATTGGAAGAGATGGATATATAAATATAAAACTAGAAGATGGAACAGATAAAAAAATAAGAATTGAAAAAGTTCACGCAGAAGAAGATACTGCAAAACAATATCATTCTGGAAATATAACATTAATAGACTTTAATAGAGCAGGCACGCCACTTGTTGAAATAGTATCAAAGCCAGATATGACATCAGGCTATGAGGCTAGAAAATATGTTGAAGGGATAAGAGAAATAGTAACATTTTTAGGAATATCTGATGGAAAAATGGAAGATGGTTCTTTAAGATGTGATCTTAATATATCTATAAACAAGCCAGGTGAACCATTTGGAACAAGAACAGAAGTTAAAAATATAAATACACTTTCAAATCTTGAAAAAGCAGTAGATTTTGAAGTTAAAAGAAAAAAAGAACTTATTGAAAATGGTAAAAAAGAAGTTCAAACAACAAGAAGATTTGATGAAAAATTAGGTGAAACTGTATTTATGCGTGAAAAAGAATCAGAATCAGATTATAAATGTATACCAGATCCAAATTTGCCACTGATAAAAATTAGTGAAGATTGGATAAAAAGAATAAAAGAAGAAATGGGATATTTACCAAATGAGATAAGAGAAAAATATCAAAATGAATATAATTTATCATTAAGAGATATAAATATATTTATAAATAATAAAACACTTTTAAATATTTTTGAAAAAACAAAAGAATTTACAAAAAACTATAAAGATCTTGCAAATATTATACTTACAGATATTCAAAAATTATTAAAAGATGAAAAAATAAAATATGAAGATATAGACCCTAAAAAATTAGGAAGACTTTTAGAATTAATAAATACTAAAGAAGTTTCTTTAGATATGGCAAAGAAAAAAATGCTTAAAAAAGTTTTAAAAGGTGAAGATCCTAATAAATTAATAAATGAACTAGATTTAGAAGAAATAAACAGTGAAGATGATTTAAGAAAATTAATATTAAAAATCTTAGAAGAAAATCCAAAATATATAGAAAATTATAAAAATGGTGGAGACAGAGTTGCAAATAGTATAGTAGGAAAAGTTATGAAAGAAACAAAAGGAAAAGCAAATCCAGCATTAACTAATAAATTAGCAGAAGAAGAACTTAAAAAAATAAAATAAATTGAAAAAATAAATCTAAATATATAATATATAATATATAGGAGTTATATATGAGTACAAAAGAAAATAAAAAAAACAAAAAAGAAAAAGCAATAGATAGTTTAGATGACATATTTGTAATATGTATGATATTGTTTGCAAATATATTTTACACATTACCACTTGCAATTGCAGGGTCTCATGCTTTTCCATTAACATATTTAATATATATAGTATTTCCAGTGCTAATTGCAGTTATATCTACAATTTATGGATATTCAGCAGGAAAAGATTTTAAATTATCTATAATTATGTATATACTTATAATGCCAGCACTCATACTTAGTTCATCTTCAAATATATTAGATAATGTTAGCTTTTATTTTATACTTGCATTTTGTTATTTTACTCTTTCAATTGCTGCAGTATCTTTTGGAGATTATGCAAAAGAACTAGAAGGTAAAAATAAAGCAAAAAAGAATGTAAAAGCAAAAGCTAAAGTTATGGCTAGAAAAGAAAAAGTATAATAGAAAAAAGCTTTCTAAAGTCTTGCAATATTTAGAAAATTGTTTTAGAATAATTCCAGATATTGTAATTAGGGAGCTTTTTGCTCTAATTTTGGACATAGAATGTAAATTATGTTAAAATTAAAACATCATATAGGAGGGGAAAATGCCAAACATAAAATCAGCAGAAAAAAGAATGCGTTCTTCAGAAACAAGAAGAAAACAAAATCAAATAACAAAAACAGAATATAAATCAGCTGTTAAAGCATTTGAAGCTAAAATAGAAGAAAATAATAAAAAAGAAGCTGAAGAATTAATGAATAAAGCAGTGAAAAAAATAGATAAAGCTGTGAAAAAAGGAACTATAAAACTTAATAGTGGTTCTAGAAAAAAATCTTCTATGGCTAAAAAATTAAATAATTTAAAATAAGATATAATTTAAATAATAAAAAATAAAAAGCGCTTTCATTAAGTGCTTTTTTTGTTATAATAGAAAATGTAAGAAAAAGAAAGAAGAACTAGAAAGAGAAAAGATAAAAATATAACAAATAAAAAAACAAAAAAGGATAATAAAATAAAAGAGAAAAACAGAAAACAAAACATAAAAATAAAAGTAAATAAAAAAAATAAAGAAAAAATAAATCTTTCAATAAAACCAGAATTATTATCTGCTTTAGAATTATTATTTATTTATATACTTAGTTATATAATACTTTTCATACCATCTTTTTCACTACTTATAAAACATGGCGTGAAATTTTATCTTGATGAAAGAATGTTTTTAAATACAAAGCTTATTCATTTACCAATGATAGGTATTTTGATTGGATTTTCAGAATATTTAATATATAGGAAAAATGATATAAAAAACTCTGATATAAATAAATATAATTCAAAAGTATTTATGAAAATAACTGTATACACATTAATTATACATACAATTTATTTATTTTTGCTTTGTATAAAAAATATAGACAATTTAGAAAAAGTTGGAATAATAGTATATACATATTTTTTTATTAATATATTTAATAGTATAAATATATATAATCTTTTTAAGAATAAATATTTATTTGAAGAAAAAAAGATAATTCTTAATTATTTACTATTATTTTTCGGAATAAGTATTATAAATATTATAGGAATATTTACAAGTGAAATAATTTCTAATTTAATTTATGCATTAGGTATTTGCACATTTACAATTCCTAATATTTTAAAAAATATTAAAGATTTAAAAGGCAAAGAACTAGTAACTGAGAAAAAAATAAATAAAGAAATAAAAAATATAAAAAAAAGAAAATATATGGAAAAAATAGTAAGTGTAAAGTCGGTGCTTTATCCATATATTTTTGAAATAATATTTTATAATTTAGCAATATTTATAATATATAAATATATATCTAAAAGTCCGTTTGATATAGAAAATTTTGGAAATGTTCTAAAAATTATATTAGCATATAAATTTTTGATTGAAACATTGGCATTAATACTTGGTCTTAAAATTTATGATAATTTTATAGAATATGGTGAAAAAAGCGAGAAAAACAGAAGAAGGCATTTATTTTTAGTTGGGATTATTTTTGCAGTAATTTTTATATCTTTAATATATATATTTCCATACTCAATGTTAAATATTTTTACAGTAAATCTTGCAAATAAAAATATAATTATAAATATATTAAAACATTTTCTAATGACTTCAGTAATTTCATTTATTTCAATTCTTTTTATATATACTATATATGGTGAAATTAGAAAAGATGAAATAAATAAAGGAAGATATAAATATAAAGAAATGGCTAAAACAAATAAAAGAAAATACAATTTTATTTCATTAATTTTCTTTTTAAAATTAATAGCTCCTTTTGCAATAATATATTTAGCAATTATAAAACAAAAGTATAAATTAATGTTGTATAGCTATTTTTTATCAGATATAATTATATTATTATTAATATTATTTTTAATTTGTATAAATAGAAAGGAAAAATAATTGGGAAATCTTTCAAGAGTATTAATTCAAAGTAGTCTTGCATTTCTAGTTGTAGGAAGTATATATACTGGAGAGATAGATAATTTTTCAAACAGTGTAGACATGTTTAGAAAAACAACTCCAGTTATTGGAATAAATTCTGAGTTTGGAACATCAATTAGGAATTTTAAAGATATATTTGGCAAAGCTGGAAAAGAAAATATTAATGATATGGAAGTATATTACATACCACTTAAAACAAGTGAAGTTAATTTAATAAAAGTAAGTGGAAAAAATATATTAGTAAACACTGGCACGTTTGATGAATCAAAAGATCTTGAAAAAATATTAGAAAAATATGAAGTAAAAAAAATAGACCATTTAATATTATCTCTTCCAACAGATGAAAATATGGGGGGAGCATCATATATTATAGATAAGGTGCCAACAGATAAAATATATATGCCTTTAGTAAATACAGATAATGCACTTGTTCAAAATTTTTTTAAGGTTTTGCAGTATAAAAAACAAAAATTAACAAAACTAGAAGCAGGTGATGAAATTGAAGTGGGAAGAGCTAAGATTCAAATAATTAATATAATTAATAGAAATGTACCAGAAATAACTGATGCATCAATAGCTTTTAATTTAAATATGGAGGAAAATAATTTCTTGTTTACAGGAGATTTAAAAAAAGAAAAACAAAAGAAGATAAATTGGCCAGATGTAGATGTATTAAAATTTGGTAAATATGGTAAAGATGAATATAATTCATATGAACTTTTAAAAAAATCTAAACCAGAATATATAGTTGGAATAAATACTAATGAGCAAAAGATAGATCAAAATACAATAAATTTATTAAAAAGCATTGAAAGTGAAAATAAAAAAAATATAGAAAGTTATATAGCAAAAAATGATAAAGTTATAATTGTTAAATCAAATGGTAGTGAAATTACGATGATAAAAAAATAATTAATTTGACAAATAATATTTTTTTGTATTAAATAATAATATAATATATAAAAGCAAAAGCGAGGAAATAAATGAGTAAAGAAGAAATTTTTGATAAAGTTAAAGAAGTTATAATTAATCAATTAGGAGTATCTGAAGCGTCTGTAACACCTGATGCAACATTTTTAGAAGATCTTGGAGCAGATTCATTAGATATAGTAGCTTTTATGTTGGAACTTGAAGAAACTTTTGGAATTGAAATTCCAGATGAAGAAGTTGAAAAAGTTGAAAAAGTTAAAGATATAGTTGAATATATATATTCAAATAATAATGAAGAATAAAAAACAGAAATTTTAAAATATGGAATGAATATAAATCCAAGGTACAAAATTATGTACCTTGGATTTATAAAATGTAGGAAAAAATGGATAAATACAATAATCAAAATCATATAGAAATACCTAAAGAAAAAAAACTTTTTGAAATAGCCGTAGAAAAGTGGTCAGAAGGAAATATCCTTTTAAATGAAGTATTAATAAAATCAAGAGATATTAAAATGGAAACATATTTTTCATGTGGAGGTCACAAAGGCAAACAAACAGGTCCACATATAGCATATACTTTAACAGATGAAAGTTATGATTCTATAAAAAAAATACTGCTATATAATGAAAACATATATAAATTAGGTTTTTTAGAGGATAAGAAAAATGCAAAACATATTATATTTATAGAAACAAAATATGAATATAGAGAAAGTTTTTTTAAAAGTATTCTAGATATTTTGAATCAAACTAAAAAAGAAAAAATAATAGAAAAAAACAATATTAACAATAAATATATTTTATTATTAGATTTTGTATATAAATTACATAAAAAAGGAATTTTTTCAAATATTGATACTAAATTAATAAGGGATAAAGATAAAATAGATTTATATTTATTTGTGCATGATGAGTCAGCTTTGGAAAAAATACCGAAAATGAATTTAAAAGAAGAATATATAAAAAAAGATAGTTTTAAAAGTATGAATAAAATTATCAATATTTTTATAGCTCTTTTTACAAAAGAAAATATTAGTTTTGAAGAATTAAATGAAATTTATAAGTTTATTTTAAAATAAACTTTAAGAAATATTTATTAATTAAGGTCAAATTATTTTGATCTTTTTTTATTAAAAAAATGTGATACAATAATTTTAGAAAAATATAATAAAAGGAAAAGCATTGGATAGAGATATAATTAATCAAAAAATAGATAAAAAAAATAATTTTGTACATCTTCATGTACATACAGAGTATAGCTTACTTGATGGTGCTAATAGAATTGATAAAATTCCAGGAAAAATGAAAGAATTAGGAATGAAAGCAATAGCAATTACAGATCATGGGAACATGTATGGAGCTATAAATTTTTATAAAGCTTTAATAAAAGAAGGAATAAAACCAATTATTGGTTGTGAGTTATATATTGCAAAAAGAAAGATGGAAGACAAAGATCCTATAAAAGACAAAATAAGATATCATTTAACTGTTATTGCTAAAAATAAAGAAGGTTATGAAAATTTATCTAAATTAGTTTCACTTTCAAATACAAAAGGAATGTACTATAAACCTAGAATAGATAAAGAAACTTTAGGAAAATACAGTAAAGGTTTAATAATTCTTAGTGGCTGTATGCAGGGAGAAATTTCTCAAATGCTTATTATGGGAAATGAAGAAAAAGCAGAAGATATAGCTATGTGGTATAAAAATATTTTTAATGATGATTTTTATTTAGAAATACAAAGCAATGGTTTAGAAGAACAAAATATAGTAAATAATAAGATAATCAATTTAGCAAGAAAATTAGATATAAAAATTGTAGCAACAAATGATTCACATTATATGGACAAAGAAGATGCAAAAATACATGAAATACTTCTTTGTATGCAAACAGGAAAAACTATTAATGATGAAGATAGAATGGTATTTAATACAGACCAGTTATATATTAAATCAATAGAAGAAATGCAAAATGCTTTTTCAAAAGTTCCAGATGCTTTAGAAAATACAGTAGAGATTGCAAATAAATGTGAACTTGTAATTGAATTTGGAAAAACTAAATTACCAAATTATGAAATAGATGAAAATATGACACATTTTGAATATTTAAAAAAGATGTGTCAAAAAGGATTAAATGAAAGATATAAAGATATAACAGCAGAAATTCAAGAAAGATTAGATTATGAACTAAGTATAATAAAAAATATGGGATTTACAGATTACTTTTTAATTGTTTGGGACTTTATAAAATATGCAAAAGAAAAAGGAATACCAGTAGGTCCAGGAAGAGGTTCAGGAGCAGGATCTCTTGCAGCATATGCTCTTAAAATAACAGATATTGATCCATTAAAATATAATTTACTTTTTGAAAGATTTTTAAACCCTGAAAGAATAAGTATGCCAGATTTTGATGTGGATTTTTGTAATGAAAGAAGAGGAGAAGTATTAGAATATGTAGCAAGAAGATATGGAAGGGATCATGTTTCGCAAATTATAACTTTTGGAACACTTGCAGCAAGAGCCGTAATAAGGGATGTGGGAAGAGTACTTGAAATTCCGCTTCCTAAAGTAGATAAGCTTGCAAAATTAGTTCCATTTAAACCTAAAATAACTTTGGAAACTGCATTAGAGGAATCAAGTGAATTTAAAGAAGAATATAATAAAGATCCAGAAGCAAAAAGAATTATAGATGTTGCTAAAAAACTAGAAGGAATGCCAAAAAATATGTCAACACATGCCTGCGGAGTAGTTATAACAGATAAACCAGTTACGTCATATGTTCCTATTGCAATTAATGATGGAGAAGTTGTCACTCAATATACAATGAATATATTAGAAGAATTAGGCTTATTAAAAATGGATTTTTTAGGTTTAAGAACTCTTAGCGTTATTGAGGAATGTAAAAAAATAATAAAAAAAGTAAAAAATGTAGATGTTAAGATAGACGAAGAAATGAATGATCCGGAAGTATTTAAACTTTGGAAAAATGGAGATACAATGTGTGTATTTCAATTTGAATCTCCAGGAATGATAAGTTTTATGAAAAGTTTAAAACCAGACAATTTAGAAGATATAATTGCAGGTGTTTCACTTTATAGACCAGGTCCTATGGATCAAATACCAAGATATATAAAAGGGAAAAGAAATAAAAAAGATATAGAATATACACATCCAGCATTAAAACCAATATTAGAAGTTACATATGGATGTATGGTTTACCAAGAACAAGTAATGCAAATAGTAAGAAACTTAGCAGGTTATTCTCTGGGAAGAGCGGATCTTGTAAGACGTGCAATGGGTAAAAAGAAATTAGATATAATGGAAAAAGAAAGAAAAGTATTTATCCATGGAGAAAAAGATGAAAATGGGAAAATAATTGTTCCTGGATGTATTAGAAATGGTATTGATGAAAAAAGTGCAAATAAAATTTTTGATGAAATGTTTGAATTTGCAAAATATGCTTTTAATAAATCACATGCAGCAGCATATGCAACATTAGGATATACAACAGCTTTTTTAAAAAGATATTATCCTGGTGAAATGCTAGCAGCTACAATGAACAGCTATATTGGAGATTTAGATAAAATACCAATATATATAGAGGATGCTAGAAAAAGAAATATAAAAGTATTAAGTCCACATGTTAATAAGTCTTTTGTTAAATTTGGTGTTGATGGAGATAGTGGAGATATAATATTTGGACTTGGTAGCATTAAAAATCTTGGAATAAAAGCGGCAGAAAGTATTACTAATGAAAGAAAGTTAAATGGAAAGTTTAAAGATTTTAAAAACTTTTTAGAAAGAATGAATGGAAAAGGATTAAATAAAAAAAGCATGGAATCATTAATAAAATCTGGAGCTTTAGATGATTTAGGAAAAACAAGAGCCACTTTATATGCATCATTTGAGGAAGCAATGAATTATTATTGGAATGCTAAAAAAGATATTATACCTGGTCAAATATCTATGTTAGATATAATAAATTCTGGAAAAAAAGAAGAAGAAAAAAAAGAATTTTTAGAAGAACCGGAAATATATAAAGAGATGCCAGAGTTTAGTAATTTTAAAAAATTAATGATGGAAAAAGAAATGCTTGGTATATATATATCTGGACACCCTATTCAAAAATTTTCAAAAACTTTTGAAAAAATGAAAGTTATTAATTCAAATATTTTCAAACAAAATGAAAACAAATGGGATGGAAAAGCTGTGACATATATAGGTTTAATAGAAAGTATAAATAGAAAACAAATAAAAAAAGGAAATATAATAACTTTTTTAAATATGTCAGACAATTATGGAAATGTTAAAATAGTTGTATTTGAAAATGTTTTTAAAACAGCAGAAAATATAATAAAAGAAAATTCTGTTATTTGTATAAAAGGAAAATTAGATATGAAAATTGAAGGAAATGAATCAATTATTGCAAACAATATTATTCCAGTAAAGATAAAAGGAAAAGACATCAATGAACTTCTATGATGTTACAAAAATGTAATATTAGAAAAAAATATATAAAGAAAACCGCTAAATTTTTAAAAATGGCGGTTTTTTTGTTATTGCATTTTAAAAACTAAGAAATTTTAAAGTAAATATAGGAAAAGATAGTAAATAAAAAAACGCAATGACGGCAGAAAGAAAAAAGACTTGAAAAAATAATATTTACTAAATTAAATAAAGGAAATATAAAATACAAAGATGAAAAACAAAAAAGAGTAAATAGAGAAAAGGAAAGAAAAAATGAAATTAGGTGAAAATCTTTATTCAAATTCAGATAAAATAATTTGCGGTGAAAATATATTAATTACTTTTTTTGGTTTGGAAAAATATTCTAAAGTAGATATGTATTACAGATATATAGATAAAAATAATAAAAAAGAAAAGTTTAAAAAAATAGAATGTAATAAAAATAAATTAGGTGCATTTAGTGAAATAATTCCGGAAGATAAAGAGAATTTAGAAATATATTTTGAAATAAATGGTTTTAAGAAAATAAAAAAAGATAAAAATGGAAAAAAGTATATTTTTAATTTAGAAAAAAGAGATGTTTTAGAAAAAGAAAATATACAAAAATTACCACAAAAAGAAAATAGAGTATTAAGCTTTCTAAAGAATGTAAAAACTAAAGTTATAAATATAATAAAATATATTCCAAAATATTTTAATGAGAATTTTGATTTAGTTATTTAAAACCTGTATATACCATAAAATTAAAACAATCATTGCAGTTTAATATTTAAACTGTTAATATATAGATAAATAAAATATTTTATGGAGAAAATATGGAAAGCGAAAACCAAAAATTAAAAGATGAAGAAAATTTAGACTTTGAAAAAGAAGAAGTCGTAAATGAAGCTATTAAAGATGAACTTGAAAAAGCAAAAGAAGATGAAAATTACACAGAAGATTTAGAAGAAATAGAAGATAGATATGAAAAACCAAAAAACAAAAAAAGTAAAAAAATCATTTTAGTTTTAGCTGTAGTTTTAGCTTTAATTTTAGTAGCTTTTATAGCTATGAATAGCTATTATAAATCTAAGATTCCAAATGATAAAATAGCAAAAAATATATATTTTAATGGAATAAATTTAGAAAATAAAACAAAAGAAGAAGCAATTAAACTTTTAGAAGATGAGTATAAAAAAGACTATGATAATAACAGAAATATAGACTTAAAGAAAGAAGATGAAGAAAAAGCAAGAAAAATAATAAAGGAACAAATAAAAAAAGGCTTAATAAAAGAAGAAGTTGAAACAGAAGAAGGTAAAAAAGTTAAAGTAGAAGAAGAACAATTTAAGAATTTAAGACACTATAATGTTTCACCTAAAATATTTGAATTTGAAATAAATAAAGAAAAAATAGTAGATAAAGCATTTAATATAGGAAGAAATAAAAACATTAAAGAAATAAAGAAAATATTAAAAGGTGAAAAAATAGAAATAAATTCAGAAGAAGAATTTAAAAGCATAAATGAGGAAAGTTTAAAAGAATTTTTAGCAGAAATTTCTAATACAATACCAGGAAAACCAGTAGATAATGTGTATGCAGTAAATGGAGATAAATTAATAATTACAAAAGGTATTGAAGGGATAGATATAGATGAAGAAGATTTTAAAAAACAAATATTAGAAATTTTTGAAAAAAGAGAAAAATTAAAAGATAATAAAATTTTATTAAATGTAAAAAGCAAAAAAAATGAAGAAATAAATATTGAAAAAATATATAAAGAAGTAAAAAAAGATGTAAAAGATGCAAAATTTAATGAAAAAGACAAAAGAATAGAAAAAGAACAAATAGGAATAGATTTTGCAATATCAATAGATGAAGCTAAAAAAATATTATCTGAAGACAAAGAAGAATATATAATACCATTAAAATTAACAAAACCTAAAGTAACTACAGAAGCATTTTTAACAAGAGCATTTCCAGATGTATTAGCAAATTATACAAGTTTTGCTCCATCATGTGGTGCATTAAGAGCGGTAAATCTTGCAGTAGGTTCAAGTTATATAAATGGAACAATAGTAAATCCAGGGGAAGTATTCTCATTTAATAGAGCAGTTGGACCAATAAGTGTAGCAAGAGGATTTAAGCAAGGTGGTGCTTTTTCAGCAAGTGGAATTAGATATGAAGTTGGTGGAGGAATATGCCAAGTTGTATCAACAGTATATAATGCTGCACTACTTTCTGGCATGGAGATTGTAGAAAGACATCAACATATGTATCAAGTAGATTATGTACCAGCAGGAAGAGATGCTACAATGTATCAACCATCTCTTGACTTTAAATTTAAAAATGTTTATTCAAGACCAATAAAAGTTGTAGCAAGTGGTAATGGCGGAAGGGTTAATGTAAAAATATTAGGTATAGATCAAGGAATGAAAGGTGAGGTATCAGTATCTGTAAACTCAGTTATTCCAAGACCTACAAAAAGAATAAATGATCCGAATTTACCAGCAGGCAAACAAGTAAGATCTGGAACTGGATTTGATGGAGCAAAAACTACAACATATTATAAATTATATAAAAATGGAAAGGTAGTAAAAAGCTCTGCTATACATTCAGATTATTATAAACCAATAGGAAGAGCTACAGTAAGAGTGGGAACTGGATCAAATCAAAAATCAAGTTCTAAACCAAAAGCAAATCCTAAACCACAACCTAAACCACAACCAAAGCCAGAGCCTAAACCAGAACAACCAAAACCTGAAGAAGAAAGTAAGGAATAAATAATATAAAAAGGAAGAGAAAAACTTTTAGGAAAAGAAAATCTTTTCCTTTTTTATATTTACAAAAAAAATATTTAATGTTAATATATAAATACATTTGGGTCATTAGCTCAGTTGGTTAGAGCAATTGCCTCTTAAGCAAAAGGTCCTGAGTTCGAATCTCAGATGGCCCACCAAAATAATGCAAATTTTTGCATTATTTTTTTATGTTTAATTTCATTGAAATTTAATTAAATTATAAGTAAAATAAAAGAAAAAGGTGATTTATGAAAGCAAATATTTTACACCCAAAAATATATGTAGATAATATAACAAGTTTAAGTAGCAATTTTTTTAAGAAAAATGGAATTAAAGGCATTATTGTAGACATGGATAATACTCTTTTAAACCACAAAATTAAAATAAAACTAAAAGGTTTAGATGAATGGATAGAAGAAATAAAAAAATCTGGGATAAAAATAATACTTGTAAGTAATTCAATAAAAAGAAAAAATGTAAAAAAAACTAGTGAATATTATAAAATACCATATGTTTATTGGGCATTGAAACCACTTAGTATTGGAATAGCTATTGGAGCAAAAAAGTTAGAATTAAAAAATGAAGAAATAGCAGTAATTGGTGATCAAATTTTTACAGATGTTTTAGGGGCAAATAGAAGGGGAATGTATTCTATTTTAGTTAAACCACTTAAAAAAACAAAAGAATCTTTTTTTACAAGAGTATTTAGAATTTTCGAAAAGAAAATTATAGAAGAATATTTAAAAGAAAAAGAAATAAAAACAAAAGATAATATAGAAAATGAGGAAAATTATGATAATAAATAAAGCAAATATTATACTTATGATTGTGTCAGTAATATTAAGTATACCAGCAGGAATTTTTACGGCATGGGGTTCGTTAAGATATTACAAAGAAGAAAGTATTTTTAAAAAAGGAATGAAAGAGTCATTTAAGAAAGAACCTGGAAGATATTTTTTAGCTCTATTTTTAAATTTAATACTTTTTGCATTAATTACATATTTTAAAGGGAATATATTATCTGGTGAGGGAAATATAATGATTCCAAAATTAATAGAATATTTAAAATATATATTAGTTACACCAGTTTTATTAATAGCACTTTTTGTGGATATAGAATATAAAGTTATTCCAAATAGAGTGTCAATATTAGTTCTTGAAATTGGGCTTTTCTTTGCAGCATTTAGCGGAATATATAATATACATAAATTTACTGATTCTCTTTTTGGTATGCTTGTAGCATTTGGAACATTTTTAGTTATATCAATTTTAGGAGGCCTTATTGCAGGTAAAGAAGCAATGGGGCTTGGAGATCTTAAATTTGTAACACCAGTTGGATTGTTTTTTGGAATGTATGGTATGATTAATTTAATAATGACTTCATTTGTAACATCTGCAGTTATATCTGTTTTTGTAGTAATTATACGAGCTATAAAAAAAGAACCAGATAAATATATTCCATTTGGTCCATTTATAGTTTTATCATTTTATATAACTTTATTTGCACCTCAAAACTTTGCAATAACATATTTTATGATGCTATCAGATAGATTAGGAAATCTTATTACAAAAGGGCAAAGTTAAATTTAAAGGAGTAAAATTTGGAAAATTCTAGAATACAAATTTTAAGAGATGAATTATATAAATTAAAATTAAATGGAATGATTGTAACAACAAAAGAAAATATATTTTATCTTACAGAAATAGATATTGATGGTTATTTAATTTTGTCTTTAAGTGAGAGTATATTTTTATGTTTAGATAAAGATGTAAAAAAAGCTAATGAAATGTTAAATATTTATTCTGGAGTAAGTGTGCTTTCTTTAGAAAAAAGCCAAAATATTTTAGAAAATATGTTTAGTGAAAATGATTGTATTGCTGTTGAAGCAGATTCAATGACTTTAAAAGAGTTCGATAATGTTAAAAAAATATTTAAAACTAATTTTAAAATAACAGATAAAATAATTGAGAAAATTAGAGAAGTTAAAGATACATTTGAAATAGAAAAAATAAAGTATATATGTTTAGAAATAAGTAAAATATTAGAAAAAGTAAAATATATGTTAAAACCACATGTTTCAGAAATTGAAATAAGGAATGAAATAATAAAAAGGATGAATGAAAAAGATATATATCCTGAAGAAGTAAGGGTTACTAGTGGTGAAAACACTGCAGACATTTCATCAAAAGGAAGCTTTAGAAAATTATTTAAGAATGATATTGTAAATATAGATATAGTTGGAAAAAAAGATAAATACTTTGGTGAAATAGGTAGGACTTTTTTTATAGGTGATGAATATAAAAAAGAAGCATATTTAAATTATGAAAAAATATATAAAGTTTATGATAATGCTATTAAAATTTTAAAAAAATACAATAATGCATCAGAAATATTTAAAAGCTTAAAAAATGATTTAGAAAATATAAACTGGAATTTAAATTATTATACTGTAAGATCAATTGGACTTACAAGGAAAGATGAACCTTTTTTTGAATGTGGAAACTATGAAAATATAAAAAAAGGAATGGTTCTTACAATTGAACCTCAAATATATTTTGATGGGAATTACGGAATTTTGCTAAAAGATACGATAGTTATAACAGATGCAAATTATATATATTTAACAGATTTTGGAAATCAAGAATTAGAAAACATTATTTTAAATTAGGGGAAAAATGTATAAAATTAATGAAGATTTAAAAAAAATATTGAAAACAAAAAAAATATATGAAAACAGAAGCTTAAAAGAATATACTTCATTTAAAGTTGGCGGAAAAGCAAAAATTTTAGTAGAAATTGAAAGCGTTTCAGATTTAATAAATATTCTAAAATATACAAAAGAAAAAGAAATAAAAAAATATATATTAGGTGCAGGAACAAATATTGTTTTTTCAAGTGATGGTTATGATGGAATAATTATAAAAATAGATATAAAAGAAATAGAACAATTAGAAAAAAACAAAATAAAGGCAGGAGCAGGCCTTAAACTAATGAGACTTTGTGAATATGCAAAAGAAAAAGAACTTGGAGATATATCTAAAATATATGGAATTCCAGGAAGTGTAGGCGGATGTATAAAAATGAATGCAGGTGCATTTGGGAAAGAAATGAAAGATTATATATCTGAGGTTATTTATTTAGATGATAATTTAAATATACAAAAAATATCTAATGAGGATATAGATTTTTCTTATAGAAATTCATTTTTTAAAAATAAAGATTATGTAATTTTATATGGAATTTTTAAATTAAAAAAAGAAAATAAAGAAAAACTAGAAAAATCAATGAAAGAAATAATGCAAAAAAGAAGGAATAATCAGCCACTCGAATATCCAAATGCAGGATCAGTTTTTAAAAGAGGTGATGGATTTATAACTTCAGTTATTATAGATAAATTAGGTCTAAAAGGAAAAAGAATAGGTGATGCAGAAGTTAGTAAAAAACATGCTGGATTTATAATAAATAAAGGAAATGCTACATCTAAAGATATTTTTAAATTGACTCAAGAAATAAAAAAAGAAGTAAAAGAAAAAGAAGGAAAAATAATAGAAACTGAAATAATTTTTATAGATAAATAGGAGAATATATGAATGCTTTAAAAGAATGGATGAAAACAGGACTCGGAATAAAAAGATGGATATTGCTTATAATGTGCGGAATAGGAGCAATGGTTTATTCTATTAGTACAATTATTGTTGAAAATACTCCAGAGATAAGTGAAATAGTATGGATGATTATATTGTTTATACTAGGTTTTATTGGAGTAGTATATGGAATAATAGCAATACAAAGAAGAACACTTGAAATATTTGTTGAAAGTTCAAGTTCTCAAAAGAAAACAGGAGAAAAGAAATTTGATTTAAAATCTTTAATATATAATAGAAATATATTCGATGATGGTCCAAAAGTAGTAGTTATAAGTGGTGGTTCTGGATTAAATACTGTAATATCGGGATTAAAAAAATATACTAATAATATTACGGCAATAGTAACTCTTTCAGACTATCATGAGGATAAATCAAGAAAAGCTTTAAATACACTTCCATATTCAGATATAAAAGAATCACTTGTTGCTCTTTCAAATGATAGTGATTCAATGAAAAAACTTTTAGATTTAGATTTTTCTTCAGAAAAATTAGAAGGTCTAAATTTTGGAGATATATTTTTATTAGCAATGCAAGAGTCTTATGGAAATATACCACTTTCAATTAAAAAAAGTGGAGATGTTTTAAATATAATAGGTGATGTTATACCTTGTTCTGCAGATGAAATTAAAGTTTGTGCAGAACTTACAGATGGAAGTACTGTTGAGACAAAAGAAAAAATTCCACAACAAGTTATGAAAAAGCTTGAAGCAATAAAAAGAATTTATTTAAATCCAACAAATGCAAGAGTAACACCATCTGCTCTTACAGCAATTAAAGAAGCAGATCTTATAGTAATAGGACCTGGAAATTTATATACAAATATTATTCCAAACCTTCTTGTAAAACATATTTCTCAAACAATAAAGGAATCTGATGCAATAAAAGTATATATTTCAAATATAATGACAGATAAAGGACAAACAGATGGATATAAATTATCTGAACATATTAGAGCAATATTTGATCATTCTGCAGGGAAAATATTTGATTATGTTATAGCAGATACAGGAAATATAGTTCCAGAATATATTAGAGCATATCATAAAAATGGTGAGGATTTAGTTGAAATAGATAGTGATGAAGTTAAAAAGTTAGGTGTAAAACTAATACAAAAAGATGTTTCAAAAATTTCAAGTACTGGTAGAATAAGACATGATAGCAGATCTATTGCAACATATTTAATGGAAATACTTATGTCAGATATGAAATACCAAGAGGATCAAGAAAAACAGGATAAAATAAAAAAATCTCTTTTAAATGCAGTTTTAAAGAAAGAACAAAAAAAGGAAAAAGCAAAACAAAAGAAAATTGCAAAAGCAAGAAAAAAAGGCAAAAACGATAAAGAAATAATAGAAGAACTTAAAAAAGAAAAAAATGAAAGAAAAGAAAATTCAAAATTTAAAGAAAAATATAAAGAAAGAATGGAAACTTTAAAAGAAGACCAAAAGAAACTTTTAGAAGAAAAGGAAGAAAAAGAAGTAGAAAAAGAAGAAAAAACTAAAGAAGAAAAAGAGCAAAACATAATAAATAGAACAAAAGCAATTATAGAAAAAGCAAAAGAAGAAGTTGAAGAAAATATAGAAGAATTAGAAGAAAAAAGCAAAGAAGAAAAGGAAGTAAAGAAAGAAAAAAGCGATGAAAAAGAAGAAGAGTCAAGTGCGGAAATATTAAGAAAAGAATTAGCAAAACTTCAAAAATATAGAAAAAAATTATTAGATGATATAGATAAATAAATTAAAGTTAAGAAGGAAATATGAAAAAAATAGATAAAAATGAAAAAGTTATTGAAGTAAAAAATTTAATAAAAAAATATGAAAAAAAAACTGTAGTAAAAGGGCTTTCTTTTGATGTATACAAAGGAGAAATACTTGGTTTTTTAGGTCCAAATGGTTCTGGAAAAACAACAACTATAAACTCAATTCTTTCAATTTTAAAATTTAATGATGGTGATGTAAAAATATTCGGAAAGAAAATGTCGTCAAAAAACTATGATATAAAAAGAAAAATAGGTGTAGTGTTTCAAGAAATAGCTGTATTTGATGAACTTACAGTTGAAGAAAATATAGATTATTTTTGTGGATTATATATAAAAAATAAAAAGGAAAGAAAAAAATGTGTTGAAGATGCAATGAATATTGTTGAAATTACAAATTTTAAAAAATATTATCCTAAAAAATTATCTGGTGGACTTTTAAGAAGACTTAATATTGCATGTGGAATAGCACATAAGCCAGAACTTATATTTTTGGATGAACCAACAGTATCTGTTGATCCACAAAGTAGAAATAAAATACTAGACAATATAAAAGAACTTAATGAAAATGGGGCAACAATTGTTTATACAACACATTATATGGAGGAAGTTGAAGAACTTTGTGATAGGATTGTAATTCTTGATGAAGGTAAACTTATTGCAGAAGGAACATCAGATTCACTTAAAGAAAAATCTGAACTTCATGAAAAAATAAATATTAAAATTCCTGAAGAATATGAAGAAAAATTATTAGAAAAAATCAAAAATAATAAAGATATAAGAGCAGTAAATATAGGAGAAGATGGAATAATAAAGATAGAATATATTGGTGGTAAAAATAATTTAGTAAGAATGATAAATTTCTTAAAAGAAGAAGATATTCCATATGATAATATTTTTATGGAAAGGCCTACTTTAAATGACGTTTTTTTAGAACTTACAGGAAAGGGGCTTAGAGATTAATATGCTTCATAATATTAAATATTTTTGGAAAATTATTTTAAAAGAAAAAGAAACTCTTTTTTGGACATTTATATTTCCAATTATTCTTGGTACTTTTTTTTACTTAACTATGTCAAATTTACAAAGTGCTAATTTTATAGTTCCAGCAAATGTGGCTGTTGTATCAGATAAAATAGATTTTAATAATATAGATGAAAAAAACAAAAAAAACGAAACTGATAGAAAAACAGAAAATGAAAAACAAATAGAAAAAGCAAAAAAAGAAAAAAATAAAAAAAATGAAGATAAATTAAAAATTAAAATAAATGATATATCTCCAAAAAAAGATAATTTTGATAAAAATCAAAATAAAAATATTAAAGATATATTTAAAGAAAAATATGATAAAGAAAAAATAATGTTAGATGTTTTTTCAGAGATGTCATATCAACAAAAATATATAGATTTAGAAAATTTAGAAGATAAAGATATAAAAAATTTAAAAAATGAAAAAATAAAAATAGAAGAAGAGTATAAAAAGTTTAAAAAAGCAAGGGATATAAATAAAGAAAAAAGTAAAGTAAAAGATGAAGATGATAATTCTGAGCAAAGACTTTTTAATATAATATATGTAAAAAATGAAAAAATACTAAAAACATTGCTAGATGAAGAAATAATTGTTGGAATACTTAGATTTGATGAAGGAAAGCCAAAGCTTGAATTTCAAAAAGAAGGAATTTATCAAACAATTTTAAGGTCTTCTGTTAGTGAGGTATATGAAAAAATAACAGCAACTGAAAAAAAGATGGAACAAAAATCGGATAAAATAATGGAAGATATAAAAAAAGAAGCAATGAAAGGGAAAATACCAACAGAGAATGAAATAGAAAAAAGAATATCTAGTGAATTTGAAGATATAGTAAATGAAATAGTAAATGCAAAATCAGATTTTAAAATAATAAAACATAATTCTCCGGATCTTGTATCATCATATTATTACACACTTATTGCAATGACAATATTATATCAATCAATATTTATGATTTATTTAACTGAAAATTTTATACCAAATAGGTCGGTAAGATCTTCAAGAGTATCGGTATCTGTTACTCCAAAAATATCATTTATATTAGCGGGATTTTTTGTAAGTTTTATATTACAATTATTAGGAATAGGCATTTTAATCTTATTTCTTAAGTTTGTTGTACAAATTAATGTAATATATGATATTTCAAAATTCATATTAATAATTATAATATCAACATTGTTTTCATCAAGTTTTGGATTTTTCTTATCAAATATAATAAATAAAAAAGCAGGAGATGTTCAATCAATAGCAATAGGTTTTATAATGATGATGAGTATGTTTGCAGGTATGATGAGCCATGAATTTAAATATGCAATAGATAAAAATGCTCCTTTAATAAATAAAATAAATCCAGCTGCGCTTATTGTTGATTCAATATATAATTCATCAAATTTAGAAAATAATACAAGGTTTTATAAAAATATTGGTTTGCTCTTAATTATAGGTTTAATACTTTTTATTACTGGATATATATTTATATTACAAACAAGGGATAAAAAGGAATAAGGGGAGGTTAAAATGTCTAATTTTAAAGTTTGTTTAAAAATTTTAAGAAAAAATTTATTAATGTTGATGATAACTTTAATTCTTCCTTTTATAATATTACATATGCAACTTTCATTTTTTGAGGATTCTAGTAAAGATTTTGTTAATGCAAAGCCAAGTATATATATTATAAATAATGATAAAGAAAATGATTTATTAGATAGCGAAAAAAATATATTGATAAAGAAAAATAAAAAAGAAAATGAAGAAGAAAAAATTAAAAAAATAAAAGACAAAGATGTAAATATAACAAAAAATTTTTTAACATATATGTATACAAAAACAATTGTACAAGAATTTAACAAAAAAGGTGATGATTTAAAAAATATACTTGATGACTCATTATATCTTAATAAGATATCTGCAATAATCACAATCCCTGAAAATTTTAGAAAAGACATACTATCTGGAAAAGATCCAAAAATAAAAATTGTAAAAAATTCATATAAAAGTGCTGATCTTACAAATAGAATTGTAGATAAGTATATGAGAAATGTAAGTTTATATAATAAAGAAAATATAAAAGAAGAAGATTTAATAAAAATAGTATCAGAAATTGCTAGTGCGGAAGTAGAAACGAAAATGGAAAAAAAACAAAAACCAGTTGAAATACTAAAATCTGAATTTGTTTTTTCTTTCATATCATATTCAATAATATCATCTGTTTTAACTGTAGATTTAATTGTACTTTATTATTTTAATTTAAAATCAATTAAAAAAAGAATAGAAGTAAGTAGTGAAAAAAAGGAAAATCACAAAACAAAATTATTTTTTGCAATATTAGCAGTAACAGCAATAATAGTTTTTATTTATATATTATCAACATATTTATTTATTAATATAAATGTTATTAAATCATATAAAGGATTGCTTTATGGGGTAAATGCTTTTATATTTGGAATATCCATAATGTCAATGGCATTTTTGATTAGTAAATTTATAAAAACGATAGGGGGTGCAACTGGAATTACAGTAGTAATATCACTTGCAATGTCATTTTTATCAGGAGCATTTGTACCACGCGAGATACTTCCAGATGTAACAATTAAAATTTCTAAGATAATTCCAAGTTTTTATTATGTAGATAATGTTTTAAAAATATCTAATGCAAGTAGCTTTAATGAAAAAATACTTTCCGGTATTTTTAAAAATTTTGTAATAATGGGAATTTTTGTTTTAATTTTTGCAATATTCACAGTTATATTTAAAAATGTTGATGTTGAAAAACAAGATAAAAATAATAGAATTTAACAAAAGAAAAAGGGTAAAAATGGAAATATTTAAGGTAAATTTAAGAATAAGAGATTGTATGGACAAGGAATGGATGCTGTCTAATGGGATTGGCGGATATAGTATGCAAACAATATCATCAAGTAATACTAGAAGCTATCATGGACTTTTAGTTGCATCTCTTAATCCACCTCTTAATAGAAATGTTATTCTTTCAAATATATTAGAAGATGTATATATTGAAGGAGAGCATTTTAATTTATCAACAATGATGAATACAGAATATATTTCAGAAGGATATAAATATTTAAATAAATTTAAATATAAATTTGGTCCTGAGATGGAATATAAAATTGTAAGAGAAATAAAAGGTAAAGAAAAAAATAAAACAGAAGAAATATATATAAATAAAAAAATCCAAATGGAATATTTATCTAATACAGTTGTAATTGAATATGATGTTCATGCAGCTAGTGAAGATGTATATTTAGATCTTACACCTCTTCTTAATTACAGAGATTTCCATAGTGTTAATTCAGATTTGGATCTTTTTCAAAAAGTAAGTATAGATAGTGAAGATGAAAATAAAAAAAATAAGAAAAAAGAAGAAGTGAAAGTAAAATATAATATAACTAATACAAATAATAATTTTAATGCAAATAATCCTAAAACAATTAATTTATTTATGACTTCTTCTTTAGGAAGTTATGAAATAATTAATAAAAAATATAAAGATTTAAATTTATTTAGAGAAAAGGAAAGAGGATTTTTATACAAAGAAGATCTTTTAATGCCTGGAAAATTTAAGATAAAAGTGGATAAAAATACTTCTAAAAAAATATATATAACTGCAAGTTTAGATAACTATAAAGATAATCCAAAAGAGATTTTTGAAAAAGAAGAAAAAAGAAAAAAAGAAATAATAAAAAAATCTAAATTAAAATTAAAAACAAAGATAAATAAGCAAACAGAAGAAGAAAAAGAATTTGAAGAAGATTTAGCACTTGCTTCAGATTATTTTCTAGTAAAAAGAGATGATAAAAAAACAATAATAGCAGGTTATCCATGGTTTGCAGATTGGGGAAGAGATACAATTATATCTTTAGAAGGACTATTATTAAAAACTAAAAGATATGATGATGCTAAATTAGTTTTAGATAGTTTAGCAAAAAATCTTACTTGGGGACTTATTCCAAATAGTTTTGATGAATATTCTAAAAAGCCATTATTTAATTCAGCAGATAGTAGCCTGCTTTATATAAATGCTCTTAAAATATATTTAAATTACACAGGTGATGAAAAATATATAAAAGAAAATTTAGAAAAAGTAAGAGAAATAGTAAAATTATATGAAAAAGGGACAGACTACGATAATAATAATATCTATGAAGATATAGATGGATTATTAAATACAGGAAGAGAATATACGCAAAACACTTGGATGGATGCTAAAATAGGGGATATTGTAGTAACCCCAAGAAATGGGAAAGCTGTTGAAATGAATTCCTTATGGTATAATGCGAGAAAAGTTTTAGCAGAATTTGAAGAAAAATTTGGAAGTAAAGAAAAAGCAAAAGAATTAAATGAAAAAGCAGAGAAGACAAAAAAAGCATTTTTAAAAGAATTTAAATCAAATAAAAAAGGTTTAAAAGATTTAATAGATTCAAATGAAGTAAGACCAAATCAACTTTTTTCAATGTGGACAAATTATGAGATTGTTGATCCAAAATCTGATCTTGCAAATGAAATTATTGAAGTATGTGATAGAAGACTTAGAAATAGATTTGGACTTAAGTCTTTAGAAAAAGGATATCTATATTATATAGGTGAATATTCTGGAAATTCATTTAAAAGAGATATGAGTTACCATCAAGGGGTTTCATGGGTTTGGCTTTTAGAACTTTATTATGAGGCTTTAAGAAAAAGAGCTGAGAAAACTAAAAATAAAAAAGATATAAAAAAATATGAGGATTTTTTAGAAGAAACAAAAAAAACATATATGAAAAATTTATATCAAAAACCATGTGTTATGAGTATAAATGAAATAAATGATTCAACATTTCCATATGATGGTAAAGGAGCAATTTCTCAGGCTTGGAGTGTTGGTGCAATTATTAAAATTCTTTGTGAATAAAGCAAAAGTAAAAGTAAAAAATAAAAAAAGTAAAACAAAAAAAGTAAACAAAAAAATAAAAAAGAAAAACAAAAAAAATAAAGAAAAAGAGGCAATTATTAAAATATTAGGAGTAGATCCAGGATATGCAATAACTGGATATAGTATAATTGAATACGAAAAAGGAAAATTTTATCTAAAAAAAGCTGGAGCAATTATTACAGATAAAGATACATATTTCCCAGATAGATTAGCAGAAATATATAAAGATATAGATAAAATAATAAAAGAAGAAAAACCAGAAATAATGTCTATAGAAGAATTGTTTTTTAATACAAATACGACAACAGCAATAAAAGTTGCACAGGCAAGAGGAGTTATATTAACTGCAGCAAGATTAAATGGAATAAAAATAGCAGAATATACTCCGCTTCAAGTAAAACAAGCGGTTTGCGGATATGGTAGAGCTTCAAAAGAGCAAGTGCAATATATGGTAAAAACAATACTTAAGGTTAATGCTCTTCCAAAATTAGATGATGTAACAGATAGTATGGCTATTGCAATTTGTCATGGTCATTCTGGATTTATAAATAATAAGCTTAAAAAATATGGTTTAGATATAGATAAGTAAAAATAACAAAAGATAAAGAGGTAAAAAATGAAAGATGTTTTTAAGAAAACTAATATAATATGCACAATAGGACCTGCAAGTGAGGATAAATTAGAAGAGATGTTTAAAGCTGGAATGAATATTGCAAGATTTAATTTTTCTCATGCAAGTGAAGAAAGTGTTAAAGACACTGTTGAAGAATTTAAAAAAATAAGAGAAAAATTGGGAATTTCAGCTGGATTACTTATGGATATGCAAGGCCCGGAAATAAGATTGGGACTTTTTAGTGATGAAATAAAAGATGGATTTGTTTTAAACTCTGGAGATAAAGTATCTTTTACAACTGAAAAAATAAAATGTACAAAAGAAATGTTTTCAGTATCATATGACGCCTTTTATAAAGATGTGGAACCAGGTCATAAACTTTTAATAGATGATGGTGCAATAGAACTAAGAGTAGATAAAATAGAGAATAAAATAGTTAAAGCAACAGTTATTGATGGAGGTCTTGTAAAAGAGAAAAAAGGATTGAATGCTCCAAAAAGTATTTTAAATATACCTGGATTAAAAGAAAAAGATATAAAAGATTTAGAATATGCAGTACGTGCAGACTTTGATTTTGTTGCAGGATCATTTATTAGAAACAAAGAAGATGTTTTAAATATTAAAAAAGAGCTTAAAAAACATGGCGGAGAAAATATAAAAGTAATAGCTAAAATAGAAAATAGACAAGGTATGGAAAATATAAAAGAGATAATTGAAGTATCTGATGGAATAATGGTTGCAAGAGGAGATTTGTCTGTAGAAGTACCACTTGAAATAGTGCCAATATATCAAAAAAATATAATTAAGTATTGTAATAATGCTGCAAAACCTGTAATAATAGCAACTCAAATGCTTGACAGCATGATAAACAACCCGCTACCTACAAGAGCAGAAACATCTGATGTTGCAAATGCAGTATATGATAGAGCAAGTGCAATTATGCTTTCTGGTGAAACAGCTATTGGAAAATATCCAGTAAAATGTGTTGAAACAATGACTAAAATAGCGAGAAGTGTTGAAAAAAATGTAAAATACTCAAATAGAATTAATTTGGATGAAAGAAAATATAATACAATTGATGAAAAAGATGCATATATTGCAGTAAATTCAATAAAAACAATTGGAGCAGATGCAATACTTGCATATACAAATAGTGGAAACACTATAAAACATATATCTTCACTAGGGCCAGATATTCCAATTTTTACAGTAACATCAAATTTAAAAACATATAATTATTTATCAATAATATGGAATGTTTTTCCAATATATGTACCAGAAAAACCAAATGTAGATGAGATGTTAAATGATTCAATAAATGCATTAAAAAAACTAGCAATTATTGAAGAGGGAGATTTAATATATATTACAGGTGGTAAAGAATTTGTAAAATCTGCAAAAATTAGTAAAAATGTTGGAGGTATAGCAATTTTTTAAACATAGAAAGGAAATGAATGAGAATAGATGAAATAATATTAAGAATAATTTTAGCAACAGTATGTGGAACAATCATAGGTTATGACAGAGCAAAAAAAGGAAGAAATGCAGGAACAAAAACACATACACTTGTATCAATAGGATCTGCTCTAGCAATGATTGTTGGAGAAGCATTATATATGAGACATGGAAACGTATTAGATATAACTAGAATGGCATCTCAAGTAATAGCTGGAATAGGTTTTTTAGGAGCTGGTGCAATAATTGTAACTGGAGAAAAAAAGGTTGTAGGATTAACAACAGCTGCAACTCTTTGGCTTTCAGCAATTGTAGGTATATCTTCAGGTGCTGGAATGTTTATTGCAACAATTGCAGCAATGATAGGCTGGGCAATTACATTTTCAGCTCTAAACTTTATAGACAATAATATAAATAAAAAATCTACAAGCTTAACAATATTTATAAAATTAAAAAGACCTGCAAATAAACTTATGATTTTAGAATTTTTAAAATCAAAAAAATGTGAAATAATATCACTTGAAAAAGTAATGGAAGACGACTTAGAAAGTAATAATGAATTTCATTATATGGGAAATTTAAGCTTAGATTTTAATACAAAAAAAGAAGATTTAATAAATGAGCTTAAGGAAAAAGAGGGAATTATATATGTAAACACTATTGATGAAGATGTTTAAAAAAAGCTATCCAAAAAAAAGGATAGTTTTTTATATTACAAAAATTTTAAAATAAAAATACAAAAAAACAAAGG
>ERZ1673752.1061-NODE-1061-length-41515-cov-77.041534_pt1 | contig 41515 bp, 47 predicted proteins | sample MGYA00580195_ERZ1673752 | MGnify/ENA primary metagenome ERZ1673752 (study PRJEB41218, sample SAMN15661744) | gut metagenome | host: Homo sapiens | place: Canada: London | collected 2015-08-20/2019-03-30 | study: EMG produced TPA metagenomics assembly of...
GGTTTCCTCGCTTACTCCCTTAACCGCCCGTTGTGATTTGCTTAAAAATTAGTATCTTTGCACTTGCATTAACAACTGGCGTTATAAACGGTACGCTTGGAAACCTGTTGTGATTTGCTTAAAAATTAGTATCTTTGCACTTGCATTAACAACCAAACCTGAATAGCCTCGATGGCGCGCGAGTTGTGATTTGCTTAAAAATTAGTATCTTTGCACTTGCATTAACAACAGGTTTTACCAAAGACTACAGTATCAGGAGTTGTGATTTGCTTAAAAATTAGTATCTTTGCACTTGCATTAACAACATGATTCAAGGTTACGCAACTGCAACAAGTGTTGTGATTTGCTTAAAAATTAGTATCTTTGCACTTGGAAGTTACGAAAAGAGTGTATTTTATTGGAAATGAGCGTATGTTAATCGCTCATGATAGTAATAGGTTACGATTTAGTTAGTTATCTGCTGCATTATTCTTCTGCGCGTTGCGTAACCTTCAAAGAACTCTTCGTATGCAAAAGTAACAATAAAACGGGAGATTTTGATATGAATCTCCCTGATTTTTTTCTATCTCATACAAGTTTTTCCGTAAAAGCGGCTTTATTCGTCGGTACACCATCGCCCAAAAGGATTTTGAACGAACGTGTGCCGACTACTGCATAAGCGGAGAAAAGGGCTTTGCCTCACGCCTAAGCAACAGTTTAGACTGATGAGGCAAAGCCCATTTCTTTTGTGCTTATGCCAGAGAGGTGCTTTTACGGCTTTTCAGATGATTTTTCTTTTTCGCTGTTCTTTTGAGCCGGAAGCGGAAAGCCGTGTATGACCGCTTGCCCATAAATGGAACAAGCCGTCACCCACAGCAGGCAAACCGGGAAGAATGATTTTATCTGCCCGCCCCGACACGTCCGGCCGGACAGATAAAACCATACTTCCTTGCAGGTGGTTTGCCCGGTTTCACGCTACCGGCTATGTCCTTTTTTTGTTGGGGACTTCCTTTTTTCACGGATTTCTCTTTTGAAGTTTTCTGTATAATCTGCCTCTACTTCCGTTTACCTCCATTTTCGCGCCTTTCAGTGAGCCGCATCAGGTAGTCATTTCCGTTCTGGGCGCAAAGGTAACTCCGGGATTTGACGGGAAAGCAAGGTCAAGCCTCCTGTTTTCGGGAAAAATCTCCAGCCCTGCGGGTAGTATTTTTCCCGAAAAACCTTGCATTCCCTAATCCCTACCTTTTTAAGCACCCGAAACGAAAACGACCGATGCGACAGAAAGACGCATAAAAAAAATGTCGGATAAACGAGAGGCAGATAAGATAGTTTGAAACTCAACTCCCTCAGCTCTTGAATCCGCATTAAAAACAAAAAATCAAAAACAGCAAAGATATGACAGCAACGGCAGATTTCAGACAAGTGGCGCAATACATGGGGTTTGCAATATGCAACTTAATCATGCGCACCGCCCTTTGGGTATTCGGCATCCTTTGGGGCATCGTCAGAGAGATAGTAAACGGAGTGTTCCGAGTGGCGATAGGCATAATCGTGGCTATCCTCTCCACAATCGCCTTCTTCGGCTTCATCCTTTGGTTATTCACCCTTTAATCCTTACCGACATGGCAAAGAGAAGAAGCAAGACAGTGGAACAACAATGCAGATACTACGAGGTGGACAACATCTTCGAGTACATGGTGGAAACATACATCAACGGCAACATATCCGTGTTCCGTGAACTATACCACGAACTGAACAAGGACGCACGGAAGGACTTTACGGACTTCATTTTGAACGAGGTGGAGCCGACATATTGGAGAGAGATACTGAAACAGACAATCTAAAACGACAGCGATATGAAAACGACAGACCATTTCAAGAGAACGATACAGATGTATTTGGAGCAACGTGCAGCGGAAGATGCGCTCTTTGCCAAGAACTACCGCAACCCTGCCAAGAACATAGACGATTGTGTGACCTACATTCTGAACTATGTGCAGAAAAGCGGTTGCAACGGCTTCACGGACGGGGAAATATACGGACAAGCCGTACACTACTATGACGAGAACGAGATAGAGGTAGGCAAGCCTATCCAGTGTCATATAGCTGTGAACCATGTGGTGGAACTCACCGCAGAGGAGAAGGCGGAAGCACGGCAGAACGCTATCCGACAATACCAAGACGAGGAAGTCCGCAGGTTGCAGAACCGCAACAAGCCGAGAACCGCCACTAAAGCGACCGTCCAAGAAGTACAACAACCCTCATTATTTGATTTAGGCTTATGAAACCGAGAACACACATACAGCAGGAAGTCGCACAACTGAGCAAGCGACTACCGAGATTGACCGCCACGCAAAAGGCATACGCTTTCCGTCATTGCTTCAAGCACTACGCAATCAAGAGGGCGGACGGCACGAACATCTGCACCGAGTGCGGACATTCGTGGAAGAGCGACCACGACCTTGCGGACACCCTTTGCGGATGCACCTGCCCCCATTGCGGTATGCAGTTGGAAGCGTTGCGCACCCGAAAGAGCGTTTTCAGCGAGAACGAATACTTCTCCATTGTCACGACCAGCAAGCAGTATCAAGTGATACGTTTCTTCTTCGTCAAGTCCCGATACAAGGCAGGGCAAGCAGCCGAGTATTCCATTTATGAAGTGGTACAGAGGTGGATTTCGCCCGATGGAAAGACAACGACCGTTGCCCGACTGCGTGGTATGTCAATGTTGTATTACGACCAATGGTCTGAATACAGCGACATGGAGGTACGCAAGAACAACAGACTTCACGCATACGATATAGCACCTGTGTGTACCTATCCCCGACAGCGTTTCATCCCCGAACTGAAACGCAACGGCTTCAATGGGGACTATCACAACACACTGCCGTATGACCTTTTCACGGCTATCCTTTCCGACAGCCGAGCCGAAACACTCTTGAAGGCAGGGCAATACGCCATGTTGCGCCACTATATCCGCAGTTCCTTTGACATGGGACGGTATTGGGCATCCGTCAAGATTTGCATCCGCAACGGCTACACCATTTCGGACAGCTCCGTATGGTGCGACACCATAGACCTCCTGCGTCATTTCGGCAAGGACACGAACAGCCCGAAATACGTCTGCCCTGCCGACCTCAAAGCGGAACACGACAAGTTAGTGGCAAAGCGCAACCTGCAAAGGGAGCGTGAGCGGACGGAACAGCAACGGAAAAAGGCGATTGAGGACGAAAAGAACTATCTAAAAGCCAAAGGCATCTTCTTCGGACTTGTGTTCTCCGACAGCCTTATCTGCATCAAGGTTATAGAGAGCGTTGAGGAAATGGTGGAAGAAGGGCGGATGATGCACCATTGTGTGGGCGGTTATCACAACAAGGCAAATTCCCTTATCCTATCCGCCACCATTGACGGCAAACGGATTGAAACGATAGAAGTTTCACTGAAAACGCTGAAAGTGGTACAGAGCAGAGGGGTATGCAATTCCAATACCGAGTACCACGACCGCATCATCCGGCTTGTGGAGGACAATACCGAACTTATCCGTCAGCGGATGAACGCAGCATAATATCAACCTATAATAAAGAACAATATGGAAGTAAGATTTGAAAGCATGGTTTGCTTGTGGGACGATAAAATCCCCACGATGTTCCTTGAATTTATGAACCTCCTCACTCTTGCAATGAGTGAGGAGCAGTTAAGGGCAAGTGTCAAGGACTTCGCCGAAAAGAACGAATTTGACAAGTATTTTCATTACGGCTTCGGCTCACACCATTTCTACCTGCACCAGCGCTATACGAGTAACCCCGAAATGGTGATGCAAAACAGAGTGCTGTCAGTACATTTCTAACCATCTAAAAACAACGATTATGAGTACACGGATGACCATCAACGGAGTAAGCACCTGCACGGAAGCAGGGACAGAGAAATACGAGAAGTTCCAAACGGGTATCGGCAGACGCAAGCGGACACTTGTGCAATACGACTATCGCCACACGGACGGGGAATTATTCTCTTGTGTGAAACCCACGTTGGACGAGTGCCGAGCCGCACGGGACAAGTGGCTGACGGCAAAGGAAAGAAAGGAGGACAAGCGATGAATGAAGCAGGCTACCAAACGCTGATAGTCAAATTCAGCAAGCCCATCACGGAATTGGACGGCATCTTTGACGATGCCGGAGCGTGGGGAGTGGAAACCCTTAAAGGATGGGTAGAGGACTATGAGAGCAGTCGGTTTACCGCCATTGACACCCACACGGCAGTCATAACGAGCGAGTACAATATGGAGTGTGTGAAAACATGGTTGGAAAGGAACACCCCCATAGCCGAGAAAACAGAATTTTGAACATTCGGGCGGTGTCCGCACCGCCCGAACATAACACCCCAAAGAAGAATGAATATGATAGCAAAGACAATTTTGGAGCAGATAGGTGGCAGACGCTTTGCCGCTATGACGGGAAGCAAAGACTTCATAGACATGGGCAACGGCTTACGCATGAGCCTTGCGAGGAACAAGACGAGTGCCAACCGCCTTGACATCATCTATGATGCAGGGGCAGACCTCTACAATATGCGCTTCTACCGCAGGACGTTCAGCAAAAAGACCTTTGAGTGCAAGACAAAGGACATTGCCGTACACGAGGGTATCTATTTTGATATGCTGGAGGAAATGTTCACGATGGTGACGGGACTTTACACACGCTTTTGAGTGGCGGGGCGGCGAGAGCCGCCCTACTTTCTTTCAGTGAGCATGATGGCGGACAAAGAAAGTAGCAAAGAAACCTTTGTCCCAATCTACGATAGTATTTACAAAAACAAGTTTTAATCATGGAAGCAATCAGACAAAACGGAAAAATCATCTTGCACAGCAATGACGGAACAAGCATAAAGATGATTTTCAGAAACCTCACGGGCAGAAATTTTCAAGGTCAGGAATATGTGGAGTATATCCGGCATATCGCAATCGGGGACATGGGATTTTCGCCCGGCATTATCGAGCATTGCAAGGATGATGAGGTAATCGGTAAAGGAACAATCCCGAATGTGTGAAAGCGGAAAATCCGATGAAGTTGCGGCTTCATCGGATTTTCTTTCGACAGATACTTATTATTTATGGTACATACAGCAGCGCAAACTCAGCCTTTCTTCGTTTGAGCAGCATCGCGTGCCGTTTTCCCTTGTAGTTGCAGAATGCGATATACTCCCGATAGATATTCCTGTCGCCTGCCTCTAACTTTCGGATCAGTGTGCTTTTGGGTATCTTCCCGCTCCCCAACAGACGGTATGGACCGACATTGTAGGCGAGCGTGGCAAGCAAGAGCGAATCCTTCCCGAACTGCCGGAACATCGCGCAGAATTTCCGCAGGTCTTTTCGCAGAAGCGCGTCTGCCTGCCGCTTCGTCATGGTGCGTGCCGAATATCTTTCACCCGGTAACAACTTATGCCCATATCCCACATACGGGTGATGTTTCTCCGAGTGCCAGCCTTCAAAATACTTCGTACATCGCACCGCCCTCTCAAATGGTGGCAGCCGGTAGATAGCCGCCTGCCCGTCCGTTCCCTCATGGCGGCTATCCCGTGCGGACACGGAACAGACCGCCAGAAGCGAACAGAGGATAGCCATGAATACACGCATCATCGTGTGAGGGGTTTGAAGTTTCCGATGGGGACAACAGAGATAGCCCCGTCATCCTTCACGTTACGGTTGTTGAAGTCAAATTCCAGCTCATAGGAGTTGCTGAAATTGTCCTCCACTACTACGATGAAGTTGTGCGCCTCGTCACCTTGCGCCGTGTAGTACAGCCGGAACTTCTCGTTTTCGAGCAGGTAGCGGTCATTGGGCAGAAACGTGATGCCGTTGTCCATTTTCAGCGTACCTTCCCCCTCGAACTGGAAATACCGGATGGTATAGAGGGTGTTGGCATAATCGCCCGTCTTTTTCAGTTCACAGCGGATTTCTACCGTCTGTCCCTTCGTCACCTTGTTAGGCACGGGCATCGTTTCCACCGTGAAGGGATAGGATTGCTGGATGTCCATGTCATCGTCACACGACACGAACGTGAGTGATACGGCGGCGAACAGGCAGAGTGCCAACGCCTTGAAGATTGATTTTCTCTTGTTCTTGTTGTTCAGTATGTTCATTGTCCTTTGATTTTTAAGTTATTGTTCTTTTTTCGTTGTCAGTTGCAGATACTCGTTCAAGTCCTTGCAACCGTCATAGAGGGCGGAACGGTCGCAGACACGTTCCCCATAGTGTTCTTTCAGCGTTTCTAATGTCCTCCGTCCTGCTTCGTCACGGTCGAGGTAACAGTCTATGCGCTTGTAACCGTCTAAATATCTCATAGCCTTTTCCACATTGGCAACAGAGTTCAGCACAAGGCAGTCGCCCGTTTCCAATCCGAGCGTGACGGTGGAAAGGAAGTCCATGAAGCCCTCAAAGACGCTGCACACGTCAGCCGGAGAGCCTTTCGCCTTGACCAGCGACACATCCTTCGGCGGTACGCATCCCTTGAAAAAACGGCTGCGGATTTCATATCCACCGTCCACGTTCGGAAAACCGACGGCGAAATACCGCTTGCCACGCACTCCGTAATTCAGTCGGCAGCAATACCGGGATGCAATGCCGTAAGGGATGCCCCGTTCCGCCAGATAGTCCGTCAGTGGAGAACGAAGCAGTGGGACGGCTTCCACTCCTTCAAAGGCAGGTTCTGACGGTTTAGGCAGGAAAGTCGGTTTGCTCCCTTCGGGAACAGGCATAGGCATATTGTCGGTTTCCGCTATGAACTTCACTTGTTCCATGAAGTCGTTGCTTCCGATAAATTCCCCGGCAAGCGTGAAGATGTCGCCACCTTTGCCCAGTCCGAAGTCGTACCAAAGCTGTTTCGCCACGTTCACACGGAAAGAGGGCGTGCGCTCGCCCCTGTACGGGGCGATATACCACAGCTCGTTGCCGCTTCTTCGGACAGGCTCATGTCCCCGCCGTGCGAGGAAGTCCGCAAGAGGTATCTGCCTCATGGCGTCGATTTCCGTCCGTTCCATGCGGTGCGTCAGTTAATGATGAACTTGATGCCCACGCCCCACTGCGTATGAAACTTCCTCGTGTCGCTACCCCACAGGCAACGCTCCCGGATGTTGGCGAGCAGGGCAATACGGTCAGCCACGTAGCACTCCACATCGAGCGTCAGCGCACCGCCGTAGATGAAGGCGTCCCGGTCGTGCAGCGTGGAGCCGTCATGCAGCACCTTCTTCCCCCAATTCACCGATTCATATCCGGCGAGAGCCGAAGCCCCGGCATAGACGAACACGATTTTTCGGGCGTCCGACAGTATCTTGAAGTAATAGCCGCCCTCCGCCGTGAACTGCGCCACGGGTATCTTGGTGTCCTTGTAGGGATTGTTCTTCAACAGGTATTCGCCACCGAACACCCACTTGTTCCCCTTCTTCGTGTAGGTGGAGAGAGCCGCCCCGAAGCTGTACCCGCCGTCCTTGCCGCCGGGATTGAAGCCGTCCGCCATGTCCGCCCTCACCTCGATGCCCTGCATCTTCGGCAGACACCGCTGGGCGTGCGCCTGCCCCGTGAAAAGGGCAAGCGACGCGATGATTATTGCGATGTACTTTCTCATGGTCAGCGTACTTGAAGTTCGTTGATGGTACCCGCGCGTACCAAATCCTCGTTCTCAATCACGAAGGACTGGTGACGGCCGCCGTTCTTCTCGTTCAATTCCACCACGAGGCACTTGTCATCGGGGATGGTGAACTTCGCCATCGTGAAGACCGTGCGCTCGCTCTTTTTGCCCGGCACGAGGGTGGCGTAGTTCTGCGCGCGGAGCGGCAGGATGATCTGCTCCTGCACGGCGGTACGCTTCGCCACCTTCTTGTCCACGATTTTCCATGTGATGTAGTCCACATCGAAAGGCACGTTGCTCTGGTTCTTTATCTCCGTGTGGAAATAGAGCAATCCGTTATGCGTGTAGATGCCTTTGAGAAGATACTGGATGCCGAAACGCTTGCAGCCGATATGCTTCACCTCGCGCTTGTTCTGTTTGTGGATGGACTTCATGATAAGGCGCACCAGCATCGGGCTTTCGCTGCCCAGCTCTTTCAGATAGATTTCCTGCGCGTTGTTCGGGCGGTTCACCGTGCTGCCGTCATGGATGAAGTCGCACATCTCCACGTTGAGCAACAGCGGTTCGGCGGCGTACTTCACGTTGAAGGTGTAGAAACTGCCGTCCTCCGTGATGACGGACATATTCGTTTCGTTGGGAAAATTCCTTACGGTAGCCTTCACGCGGATGACGTTCTCCGCTCCGTCGGCTTTCCCGGCAATCAGGTCGGGCGAGCCTAAATCGACATAGCGCACCTCCGCCGGAAAAATGACGTGGACGGTCTTGTCGTAGGTCACTTCCAGACCGTGCGGCGGTATCATGCGGTCGAAGGTCAGCTTGCGCGACAGACCGTGATACAGGTCTCCGTCCGCCTCCTTCTGCGGATAGACCTCCTTCGTCAAGGTCGGCTGTTCACTTCCGTTGGTCGTTTCAACGGTTACATTCTCCTGCGCGTTGGCAGTTGCGATGCCCATAGCGAGGGCAAACATGATGATTACTTTTTTCATTTTACTTTGGATTTTAGTGGTAAATAAAATTTGGTTGTCGTTTTTTTAGTCGTTGATTGTCGTTATTGTTTTCAATCTCTGTCCTGATAAAGCATGACCTTGTACCCGGCTTTCAGATGCACTTTCACCGTGAGCATCTTCTTGGCGATATACTGGCTTGTTCCCTGTATCAGTCCTTTGCCGAGGTCAGAGGCGAGCTGCGCCCCTGCGTTGGTGGAGATGTTGATGCTGCTGCCCAGATTGCCGCCCATATTGGCGGCAACCTCCCTGACGGCATTCATTTCCATAGAGTTGGGGATGAAGATACCGGGCTGCCCGTCCGTGTCATACACTGCCAGCTCTACCGGGATAATCGTACCCGCATATTCCAACGACGTGATTTCAATATCAAGCCGTTCGCCCTGAATCTTTGCCGTGCCTACCACCACAGCGTTGCGGGGGATGATTTTGTCCGCCACCGCCATCGGCTCCAACAGGCGGAGTTTGACAGCCTGCCCGTCAGTCACACTCTGCGCCCCATAGACACACGCCGATATGGTATTCTTGTCCGATACGGTTGTGATACCCACCGCCGTATTGAAACTGCGGTTGCGCTCCTGCGAGAAGGAGGCGACAAACTCGGCGTTGCTCATCGGCTGTGAGAGCGAGGATACCACCTGATGCGCCACCTGCCTGACAGGTGCAGCCGTGTTCTTTCCGGCTTTCTGCACAGGGTAAGGTTCCGCCGCCTGTCCGACAGGTGGCTGTGTGCCGTTCTGCCCGCCCATGTACTTAGCCGCCAGTTCATAGGACTTTTCCATGAGTGCCACTTGGTCATCCATAGCGGACGCCTTGCCTTTCTCGCTTTCCAGTTCCGATTCCAGCGAGGCGATGCGCTCCAACAGTTCGTCCATTTCCGCGTTGTCGTTCTTCGGTTGCTCATAGAAGTTGCCGAGCGTGGCATTGAGGTCGCGGTAGGCGGCTGCGGAGGATTGGATGGTTTTCGGAGCGGATGATGTTGCTGTTGCATCTTCTGCATTTCCGGGATTGGCAAGGTCGAAGTCCCTGCCGCTGTCCGTTTCCGCCACCTCGCGGTCGAACATATCGCCCAGTTCCTGCATGGTGCGGCTGCGGTTCTCCTGCCGTTCCTCCATTGCTCCCTGTTCGTAGGCTTTCGCCTTGTCGCCGATGATCTGGCGGTTCGCCTTGTCCGCATCGGGCATCTCGATGTTGTAACCACCCGTCCCCGGTTGCTGCTCCTTGTCGGAAGACGGGGCGAATATCAGCCACATCGCACCGATGAATACCAGCACCATAGCGGGCAGCACTATCATTTTCTGACGTTTCAGCCTTTGGGCTTCGGTCAGCGGCTTGCGCTCCTTCTTCGGTTTCCCGTTGTCTGGAGCCGCCTTGTTCTCGTTTTTAGGTTCATTCTTCGTCTGTTCCATATAAATAAGGTATTACATTATGATTGTTGTCCGGCTTTACAGACAGTTCCACCTGTCCGGCATGGTCTGTCACTATCCGGCTGCCGTCATTCCTGCCGATGTCATAGACGGCTTTGCCGAAGGTGTAGAGGGCAAGCACCGCGAAGGCGGCGAGCATCGCCAGCACGATGCGCCTGCGAGTATTCGGGGGCAAACCGTCCAGATAACCTTTGAGCCTTGCCGCCAGCATTTTCTTTTTGTCGTGGAGCTTCCAGTACGCACGCCAAAATGATTTCCTGATTTTCTTCATATCCGTTACCTTTTGATGGTTTGTAAATCCTTGTTCTCGATAATGGTGAATCCCTCGATGGTGAAACCGTTGGGATTGTCGTCCGAACGGGACGAGTTCAAGAGGCGGCACGTGGTCACGAGGCTGCGCTCGGTGACGTTGCTCTGCCGGATGATCTTCTGTGTGGCGTAGGTCACGGCACGGTAGGGATAGCCGTTGAAATCGCATACCACGCTGTCCACTTTCAGCACTTGGTTGATGTTCCCGGCAATGATGCGGTTGTAGTACCCCTTCTCGGCGAAGTCCGAATAGTAGTTGTACACGCTTTTGTCCGCTAATAGCAGGGCGCGTTTCACGTTATGCTCTATCGCGCTCTTTTCGGGCGAGAGCGTGAAGAACAGCTCGTGGAAGCGGCGCACGTGTTCCCTTGCCTCCGCCGGACGGTTCTGCGACAAGTCCTGCGAGAGAGCCATCATCAGCGACTTGCCGTTGTCCAGCACGTAAATTTTTTCCCGTTGCCGCTCCGCGAAGCGGTAGGAACTCCACACGCTCCATACCGTTATCACGGCGCACAGCGAGAGGAAGACGATACCGAACAGACGAATCTGCCTGAACGATGATTCGATGTTTTTAAGTGACTTAAATTCCATTGTTGTTTATTCGTTTTTAATTGTCAGTTGATTATTTCAGCAGTTTCCCGGCACGTCCGACCACGTTTCCTGCGGCTGCGCCCGCCACGCTGCCCGCCATGCCTCCGGCTCGTCCTGCCGTCTGGTTCACGTTGCGGCCGTAGCTTCCCATACCTCCGGCTTGGATAATCCAGCCCGCCACCGTGGGGATGGTGAAGTAGCCGATGATGCCTATTATCATGAAGACGATATAGACCCCGTCGCTCGAATCCAGCGAGAAGTTCGGGTCAGCCTGCATACGCTCGATGTCGCTTTGCAGCATCAGCACCTGAATCTTCGCCAGTATGGTGCTGAACATATCCGACACGGGCAGCCACAGATAGACCTGTATGTAGCGGCATATCCACTGCGTGAGCGTGCTTTGGAAACCGTCCCATACCGACAGGGCGAAGGCTATCGGACCGAGTATCGCCAGCACCACGAGAAAGAAGGTGCGGACGGTGTCTATCACGAGGGCGGCGGCTTGGAACAGCAGTTCGAGTATCTCGCGGAAGAAGTCGCGGATGCTCTTCTTCATGTTGTACATTCCCCGGTCGATATACATCCCCGCCATCGTCACCATGTCGGAGGGCGACCAGCCGAGTTCCTCCAGTTGCTTGTCAAATTCCTCGTTGGACACGAGGTAGGCGGTTTCGGGGTTGCGTACCATCGCCTCGTATTCCAGTTTGTCCTTCTGCTCCCGGTATCGGTTCATGTCCAGCGTTTCCGCCTCCAGCATCTTTGCCGTGCCCTGTACGACGGGTGAGAGGATGCTGTTTATCGTGCCCAGCACCACAGTCGGGAAGAACATGATGCACAGACCGATGGCAAAAGGACGGAGCATCGGGAATACGTCTATCGGTTCGGCTCTCGCCAGCGACTGCCATACCCGGTAGGCGACGTAGAACAGCGCACCCAGCCCGGCGATGCCTTTCGCCACACCAGCCATGTCCCCACACAGCGGCATCATCTGCTCATAAAGTGAACGTAAAATCTGATGAAGGTTGTCGAACTTCATAGGCTACCAGTATCTTTCGTTCATGTTCCCGTACAGCCCCATGATGCGGTCGAGGTCGTTCTTCTTTTTCGCACGCAGGTAACTCACGGAGATGTTCTTGTTCGTGTAGTAGCTCACGAGGTTGCGGTAACGCTTCATCTTCGAGTGGCAGCGTTCCACCACGTCCATGCGCTCCTTGTCGGTCATGGAGAGCGTGGTGATGTTCACCACATTCTTCAGTTCCGTCAACACTTCGTTGCTCTCTTCCAGCAGTTTCGTGTAACCGAAAGCGATTGCCGACAGCTCTTCTGGTCTGAAATTTCCATCACGGAGCATCCTTTGGAAACTGTTTACATAAATGTCGGTGATGTCGCCTACCATCAGGATGGTCTGCTGCACCTTGCGGGCGTCCTTGACGAGATTGTTCACCGATTTGAGGGCATCGTAATACTTTTTGCCCTGCTGATAGATTTTCACCGTTTCCTGAAAGTTGCTCACCATGTTCGTGGCGGTCTTGGAGGTATGGATGATGTTTTTGGAGGCATTGATGATACCCTGCGCCAGATTGCCCGGATCGCTTACGACCCACTGTGCGCTTGCCCTGCCTGCGAAAAGCAGGCACAGGCAGATAATCATTGTTATTCTTGTTCTCATGTTACTTTGGATTTTAGTGGTTGTTATTCTTCTGTCGGGTGTCCCGGCTGCGGTTTCACCCGCACATAGTCGCCGCCCGGCGAGAAGGTCAGCACGTCCGTGGCCTCGTTGTAGGACACGTCGATGCGGAAGCCGGTGTTCATGAACAGGTTGCCGTTCTCCTCCTGCAAGAGATAGGTTTCCGGCTTGAGCTTGCGGCGCAGACCGCTACGACGGAACACCGTCACTTTGTAGGCTTCGCCCTCCTTGTAGATAAGCACGTCAGGTTTTCCCTCCACGCTCTCCCAGTTCCCGCACAGCATGTCGCGGCGGTTGTCGGCCACGTCGCAGGATTGCAGCATCATGACCGCCAATCCGATAAGGCACTTGCTGACTTGCAGCATTTTCACTTTTGGTAAATTCATACGCGTTTTTCTTTTTTGGTTGATACATTCTGTTTTTTAGTTATTCCTTGTTTCTCCGCCTTTCGGCAAGCTGCCGGATGGCGGCTTCGATGTCGTCGCCCAGCTTCTCCGCCAGACGGTAAACCTCCACTTTTTCCGTTTCCTCGGTGGTGTACGCCAGATACTCTTCCGCGCTGACCTCCGTGGCATAGACCGCCGACTGCGTGCCGCCCAAGCCTATCCACACCTCCTTGTAGAGCCGTGAAGGGTTGTTCGCCATGTTGATGGAGAGTATCTGCCCCTTCTCCTTTTCCGTCAGTCCGAGCAACGCCTGTATCTGGTCGAACTTGTTCATGTACTTGCGCTGGTCGAGAAGTATCTTGCAGTCGGAGTTGTTGATGATGCTCTCCTTGACCACCGGAGAACTGATGATGTCGTCCACCTCCTGCGTCACCACGATTGCCTCGCCGTAATATTTTCTGACCGTCTTATACATATAGCGCAGATATTCAGCCATGTTCGCCGATGAGAGGGCCTTCCAAGCCTCTTCCACGATAAGCTGTTTCCGCACGCCTTTCAGCCGCCGCATCTTGTTGATGAAGGCTTCCATGATGATGATGGTCACGACGGGGAACAGTTCGCGGTTTTCTTTAATTGAATCAATTTCAAAGACGATAAACCGCTTGCCGAGCAGGTCGATGTTCTCCGTGGAGTTGAGCAGGAAGTCGTAGCGTCCGCCTCGGTAATATTGCCGCATGGTGGTGAGCATATTGTCGATATTGAAGTCTGACTTCTCCACCTTTATCTCACGTTCCGCCAGTTCGCGGCGGTAGTCGTCACGCATATACTCATAGAAGGTGTTGAACGAGGGAACGATGCTCCGGTCAGCCCTGATACGCTCGATGTATGCGTTCACCGCACTGCCCAGTTCGCCGCTCTCCGTCTTCGTCACTTTGTCGTCCTCCGACTTCCAGAGCGTCAGCAGCAATGTCTTGATGCTGTCCTTTTTCTCCACGTCGAACACGTAATCATCGGTGTAGAACGGGTTGAACGAAATCGGTTTTTCCTCCGTGTAGGTGAAGTACACGCCGTCCGCCCCGTTTGTCTTGCGCCGGATCATCTCGCACAAGCCCTGATAGGAGTTTCCCGTGTCCACCAGTACCACGTGCGTACCCTGCTCGTAGTATTGCCTCACGAGGTGGTTCATGAAAAACGACTTGCCGCTGCCCGAAGGACCTAATACGAACTTGTTGCGGTTGGTGGTGATGCCCCGTTTCATCGGCAGGTCGCTGATGTCGAGGTGCAACGGTTTTCCCGTGAGCCTGTCCACCATCTTGATGCCGAAGGGCGAGAGCGAATTGCGGTAGTTGGTTTCCTCCGTGAAGAGGCACACCGCCTGCTCGATGAAGGTGTGGAAACTCTCTTCCGCAGGAAAGTCCGCCGCATTGCCGGGCATCGCCGCCCAGTAGAGTGTCGGGCAGTCGATGGTGTTGTGGCGGGGTACGCACTCCATGCTTGCCAGCTGGCTGCCCACGTCGTTCTTGATATGCTTCAGTTCCTCCGCGTCATCGCTCCACGCCATGACGTTGAAGTGTGCCCGTACCGAGGTCAGCCCGTAGGAATGGGCTTCGTTCAGGTACTGGTCTATCCACTCGCGGTTGATGCTGTTGCTCCTTGAATAGCGGGATAGCGACTGCATATTCCTCGCGGACTTCTCGAACTTCTGCAAATTTTCCTCGCTGTTGTCGATAATCACATACTGATTGTAGATGTGGTTGCAGGAAAGCAGCAGTCCCACGGGGGAGGCGAAGGAGAGGCGGCAGTCCGAGCGGTCGGTGGAGAGTTTCTCGTAGCGGATGTCGGTAGCCACCTTTCCGGGCAAATCCTCCGCATCGGAGAGTGTATGCAGGCACAGGCGGTTGTCGCCGATACGCATTTCCCTTGCCGATAGGTCGATGTCCTGCAAGGTCGTGTCGCCTTCGGGCATGAGCGAGAAGTAACGCTCTATCAGCCCGGCGGACTTCTCCGTCCCGACAATCTCATCGGTGGAGAGGCGGCGCAGCCTGACAAAGCCGCTGTCGTTCATGATGCGCTCGAACTGTTCGGCGGCTTCCATGAACTTCCCGGCGGTTTCCCTGTCCAGCTCCTTCGGGATGATATGTCCCCGGCACAGCGTACTGAAGTTGCTCTGCATCCGGTTACGTTCCTTCGTCGTCTTGGTCAGGTAGAGATAGCAGGAGTGTTTCAGGTACGGACGCTCGTTGAAGTGTCGTTCAAAGGAGCGGCTCAAAAAGCTCATGTCATCCTTTTGCAGTTCCGGCTTGTAGCGTTCCTTGATGAACCAGTCCTGCTTATGCACGACGCAGAAGTCCGGCAGCACCTTGATAGCCTTGCACCAGCAGCCGTGTATTGCCTCGTACTCCGCGCCTGTCACGGTATAAAGTTCCGGCAGTTCCACCTCGAAAGCCACCGTGATGTCGGCGTCTTTGGAAATGATGCAGCCATGCTCCACCGCTAATAGCGGGAACTTGTTTTCCAGTGTTGTCATTTTGGATGTATTTCTCATGTCGTTTCTTCCTTTCGTTGCCGTTTGAATAATCGGGTGATCCGCCGCCGGTTGATAAGGTATCGGGGATGGCTCCTTGCCGCTCCCAACTTCATCAGCCCGTGTTCGCCGTACCGGGCGTTCAGCGCGAAGGTCTGCCATACGAGGACGGAAGACGATGCCGCGCCGAAGCCGATACATATCCACTGGTCAATGCCGACCATGTAGAGGATGACGAACAGGACGAAGAGAGCCAGCAGACCTCCGCAGAAGATGAAGAGGTACTGTGCCTTCAAGCCCTTGAACTCTACCGGACGGCCGATACCCTTGTTGATTGGGTATTCAGCCATACATTATTTATTAAAGGAAGAATGAGCGCAGGATGGTGGCGGCAACAATCAGGAAGATGCACGCGCCGAACCACGAGGCGGCTGTCTTGCTGGTGTCGGGGTCGCCCGATGAAAACTTGCCGTACACTTTTACGCCCCCGATAAGCCCGACGACTGCACCGATGGCGTATATCAGTTTAGTTCCGGGGTCGAAATAAGAACTCACCATAGAGGTGGCTTCGTTGATGCCCGCGATGCCGTTTCCCTGCGCGAAAGCGGAGGCGGTTGCGGCGATGACAAGTGCCGCGGAGAGGATTGCTTTTCTGTTTTTCAAGATGTTCTTGTTCATAAACTGTTCTTGTTTTTTGCCGTCAAAAGGGTGGATGGTCCTTTGTCGGGCGGTTGATACTTTGTTTCTTTACTTTGGTTTTAGTGGATGCCCGTTTGTTTCCACGGACGTGGGCGTGTCCGTTGCGGATGGGGATGCGCCTTGCGTTTCCTCGCCGCGTGGGTTGATGTCATTCTTTCATGTTCATTTCTTTTATTGTTGTCATACATAGTTGCGAATGTCGAACTCCTCGATGTTGTCCGGCACGACGAACTCCTTTTCAGATTTCTTCAGCCGAATCTCGATAAGCCCCTTGATGCGGATGCCTATCTCCGAAGAGCCTTCCATCATTTTCTCGTACAGCTCCGTGCCTTCCATGTCGGTGAACACCTTCGCCGCCTTTTCACGTTCCGCCTGTGTCGCGTCCGGGTTCTTGGCGGTCTTGCAGGCGTCGTCAATCTCGTCAAAGCTGCTGCCCGAAGCCCGTGGCGTGTCCGAGGCGTCCTCTTCCGGTTCGTCGTCCCCGTATCCCAGTTCCTCCGGCGGTATGCTCGTGAAGGTCTCATCGAGTTTTTCCTCCGGGACTTGTGCCGGGCGGGATGCGTTTCCCGTTTTTCCGTCGTCAAAAGTAGCCTCTTCCTCCGACAGCTCAATGCCTTTTTCCGAAGTGGCGGCTTCTTGCGCCGGTATGGCAGCGGTTGTCCGGGTCGATGCCATCTTGAAACGGCTCTTGCCAATGATGTCCGAGGTGTCTGCGTGAGGTATTTCCTTATCCTTTCCTTGCTCTGCCACTGTACTGTCCAATGACCGCCACAACCCGGCAATATGTCTGAAGAAACGGATGAGCTTCGTGTCCATGATGCGGTCATAGAACAGCAGGAACAGGAACCACACGTTGCAAGCAACCGATACGATTAAAAACGCCTTTGTCATAGTCTTACTTTTTGGGCGTTTTCAATCTGTTCCATGTACTGCTGCCCGTATTGCCGGAAATGGTCGCGGAGGATGTTGTCCACGAACTTGCCGATGCTCAAACCGTTTCCCATCCGACTGGCAACGATAGCGACTTTCTCATGAATTTCTCGGCTGATGTATATACATTGCCGCGTTTTGATTTCCGATGCTTCCAAGAAAACAGAGAGCGGCTTGCCCCTGCCTTCATCCTTGCGGAAGTCGCTGCCGGTCTTTTCCTGACCGTATCCGTTTGCACACTTTGCTGCATTGGCAGCGGTTCTTTCACTCTTTCCTGTTTGCAGGCACTCAGCCTGACGGTTCTTCTTTGTTCTTTTCATACTTCTTTGTTGTTTTTGGGGTATTTATAAATTATAGGATTCCATGTGCCGTTTGAACGATTCGGCTATCTCGTCTTGGAACAGCGTGAAATGGTGTGTCAGCACGTTGTCAAGAAAAGCCGCGATAGTCACCTCGTTGCCACCGATTACATGAAGCATCTTTTGTATGCGGTCGTGGTACTCCTTGCGGATATAGACCTGCTTGCCGAGTCTTGCCGTGACATTGGACCCGCATATGAATACGGTGTCATAATCCAATTTTTCCGGCTTGCTATTCCTGCGCCTGCGTTCCGGCTCCTCTTTGGAGTGCGAGGCAGGTGGAGAAACGGCTTCCTGTATCGCTTCTTTCGGAGGTGGAGAAGTAGCGTTTCCGTCCGTGCTTCTCGCTTCCGGCGGAATGCTTGTATCGTCCAGTCGAAACGAGTTGATTACGGCTTCGCTGTCGATGTCCTCGATTCTTGTTTTCTTTGCCATGCCATTCAGTTTTTGATGATGCCGAGAATCTCATCGACGAGTTTGTCGAGGTTGCTGCCGCGTACCAGTATTTTGTCCGCCGGAAACGCCGTGGAGCGGAATACTGCCTTGCGTTCTGCCGCCGTCTCCTTGCGGAAACGCTTGCTGTCCGGCAGATGTGTTTCCAGAATGGACAGGGCGAACTCGGCACAGACCTTGTCGTATGCCTTGTAAAGTTCCGTCTTTTCGCGCCCGTCCACCATGTTCCACACGAGGTAAATCCCTTTGATGCCGGACTTGCCCGTGCTTATCATCTGTTCGTTGATAACGGTGGCGAACTTGATGGAACTCTCCATCACCACACGGTCGGCGATGATGGGCGTGAAGATGTAGTCCATTTTGGAAATGGTCTGCACCACATCGGCATTGTTGATGGTTCCCGGCAAGTCGAAGAACACGAAATCAAGGTCGGGCTGCGCTGCCACCAGATTTTCGGCAGTCTTTACCGCATCTTCCGCACGGCTGCATCTGATGGTGTACGGGTTCTTCTTCAGCCGTTTGAGCTGCTCATACGCCATCACCTTGTAATGCCCGTCCTCCATGACAGCTTTCATGTCGCGCTTGCGCATGTCATGGATACTGTACTGTGGAAAATCGCAGTCCACCACGGCTACGTTGTAGCCTTTCACATAGTGCAGGTAGCTTGCTACAAGCACCGTCAGGGTTGTCTTACCCGCTCCACCTTTCTGCGTGGAGATTGCCACATAAGTTGCTTCTTTCATTTGTTTGATAATTTATTTGGTTATACATCTGTCCGGTGGCGGTAGCGTATTGCCATTAGTACGTACGCACGCGCTCCCATTCATTTATTTATTCACTCCTTAATCCGGCTGTGCCTATGGGTAATCATCGGTTTGTCCAACCGCCCATGCTTTTATCCGTCCGCATGGACGTGTGCTTGGAAAACTGTCTGAATACATACACCTGTTTTCAACCGTTTGGATTGATGCCCGGATTGGTGTCCGAACATCCGGCGGAAGGAGTGTATTTTCAGTCCCACATCCGAATCACGCTGCAAATAAACAAGGATATTTTGGAACTTGTATCACTTCTCCGGCAAGTGGCAGCACGTTGCGCCGGTTGGCACTGATTGTCCGGGTCAAGCCTCTGTCCGATACCGCGTTAAGGGCGTAACTTTGCACCCGAACGGCAGGGTTCGCCGCAGGTGGCGCAGCCCGGAGTTTGAAAGGCATTCCCCCAATCCGTCCCCGACGGATTTTTATGTTCACCTGAACATAGCAAGGTATGTTTTCAGCCGCTCAAAACATTTTGAGCAGCCACGAAAACGCCTTGCCCTTGCAGGGGGCGGGCTTACCCTCCGAAGTCGGGAAGCCTCTCAAACCTGCGGTGCTGTGCCTCGAAGCGGCGGCTTATGCCGTCAAACCGCTAAATCCAAAGTAATATGAGTGAAAAAAGAAAAAACAAAGGTGGGAGAAATCCCAAACTTGACCCGGCGGTGTTCCGCTACACCGTCCGTTTCAGCGAGGAGGAACACAACTGTTTCCTCTCCATGTTCGAGAAGTCGGGCGTTTACGCCAAGTCGGTTTTCCTGAAGGCGCACTTCTTCGGACAGCCGTTCAAGGTGCTGAAAGTGGACAAGACGCTGGTGGATTACTACACCAAACTGTCCGATTTTCACGCGCAGTTCCGCGCGATAGGCACGAACTACAACCAAGTCGTGAAGGAATTAAGGCTGCATTTTTCCGAGAAAAAGGCAATGGCATTGCTCTACAAGCTGGAGCAACATACCGTAGAACTCGTGAAACTGAGCCGCAAGATTGTGGAATTGTCGAGAGAAATGGAGGCGAAATGGTCGCAAAAATCAGTGTAGGAAACTCGTTGTACGGCGCACTTGCCTACAACGGGGAGAAAATCAACGAGGCGCGGGGGCGGTTGCTCACCACCAACCGCATCTACAATGACGGTTCGGGAACGATGGACATCCATAGGGCGATGGAGGATTTTATCACCTTCATGCCACCGCAGATGAAAGTGGAGAAACCGGTGGTGCATATCTCGCTCAATCCGCATCCGGAGGATGTGCTGACAGATACGGAATTGCAGGATATAGCCCGCGAGTATCTGGAAAAGCTCGGTTTCGGGAATCAGCCTTACCTTGTTTTCAAGCATGAGGACATCGACCGACACCACCTGCACATCGTGACGGTCAATGTGGACGAGAACGGAAAACGGCTCAACCGGGATTTCCTCTATCGTCGCAGTGACCGTATCCGCAGGGAATTGGAACAGAAGTACGGCTTGCATCCGGCAGAACGCAAGAATTGCCGTCTTGACACGCCGCTGCGCAAGGTGGACGCCTCTGCGGGCGACGTGAAGAAGCTGGCGGGAAATATCGTCAAGGCTATCAGCGGGCAGTACCGCTTCCAGACGATGGGAGAATACCGCGCACTTCTTTCCTTATATAATATGACGGTGGAGGAAGCGCATGGCAATGTGCGCGGACGTGAATATCACGGGCTGGTCTATTCCGCCACGGACGATAAGGGCAACAAGGTTGGTAATCCGTTCAAGTCCTCGCTGTTCGGGAAGTCTGTGGGCTATGAAGCCGTGCAGAAGAAGTTTGCCCGTTCCAAGCAGGAGATTAAGGACAGGAAACTCGCCGACAGGACGAAACGCACCGTTCTTTCCGTGCTGGAAGGCACGTATGACAAGGAGAAGTTTGTAGCCACCCTCAAAGGAAAGGGTATCGACACCGTACTGCGCTACACGGAGGAAGGGCGCATCTATGGAGCCACATTCATCGACCACCGCACAGGCTGCGTGCTGAACGGCTCGCGTATGGGCAAAGAACTTTCCGCCAATGCCTTGCAGGAACACTTCACGCTGCCTTATGCCGGACAGCCGCCGATTCCGCTTTCCGTTCCGGTGGAGGAACCGGAAAACAGGCAAGGATATTCCGGAGGGGAATACGAGAGCCATTCCGGTGGCATGAACCTGTTTGCCCCCGAAGGTCCGGCAGTGGATGCCGAAGAAGAAGCCTTCATCCGGGCGATGCAGCGCAAGAAGAAAAAGAAGAAGCGCAAGGGCTTGGGAATGTAACCGAAAGTATCAACAATCAAAAAAATCAATGTATGTCACAACAAGAAGACGATTTGAGGGCATTGGCGAAAATCATGGATTTTCTGCGTGCCGTGAGTATTATTTTAGTGGTCATGAATGTGTACTGGTTCTGCTACGAAGCAATCCGGCTTTGGGGTGTGGACATCGGCGTGGTGGACAGAATACTGATGAATTTCAACCGCACGGCGGGGCTGTTCCGTTCCATCCTGTACACGAAACTGTTTGCCGTCCTCCTGCTTGCCCTGTCCTGTCTGGGGACAAAGGGCGTGAAGGGCGAGAAAATCACTTGGGGACGAATCTGGACAGCCCTTGCCGTTGGCTTTGTGCTGTTCTTCCTCAACTGGTGGATACTGGCTTTGCCTCTACCGATAGAGGCGGTGACGGGACTGTATATCCTGACCGTTGGCACAGGTTATGTCTGCCTGCTGATGGGCGGTCTGTGGATGAGCCGTCTGTTGAAGCACAACCTCATGGACGATGTGTTCAATAACGAAAACGAGAGTTTCATGCAGGAAACAAGGCTTATCAAAAGCGAGTATTCGGTCAATCTTCCGACACGGTTTTACTACAAAAAGCGTTGGAATAACGGCTGGATCAATGTCGTGAATCCCTTTAGGGCTTCCATTGTATTGGGTACGCCGGGCAGCGGAAAATCCTATGCGGTGGTAAACAATTTCATCAAGCAGCAGATAGAAAAGGGCTTCTCGATGTATGTGTACGACTTCAAATTCAGTGACTTGTCCACGATAGCCTACAATCATCTGCTGAACCACCCGGAGGGCTACAAGGTGAAACCGAAGTTCTATGTGATAAACTTCGACGACCCGAGACGCTCACACCGTTGCAATCCCATCCACCCGGATTTCATGGAGGACATTACGGACGCTTACGAGAGTGCGTACACCATTATGCTCAACTTAAATAAAAGTTGGGTGCAAAAGCAGGGCGACTTTTTTGTGGAATCGCCCATCATCCTCTTCGCGGCTATCATCTGGTATCTCAAAATTTTCCGGAATGGCAAGTATTGCACGTTCCCCCATGCCATTGAGTTTTTGAACCGCCGCTATGAGGATATTTTCCCGATTCTGACCTCTTACCCGGAACTGGAAAACTACCTTTCTCCGTTCATGGACGCATGGCTCGGAGGTGCTGCGGAGCAGTTGATGGGACAGATTGCGTCGGCTAAGATTCCGCTCTCGCGCATGATTTCCCCGCAGCTCTACTGGGTGATGTCGGACAGCGAGTTTACGCTGGACATCAACAATCCCGAAGAGCCGAAAATCCTGTGCGTGGGTAATAATCCCGACCGTCAGAATATTTACGGTGCGGCTCTCGGGCTGTATAACTCCCGTATCGTGAAGCTCATCAACAAGAAAGATATGCTGAAGTCGTCGGTCATCATCGACGAGCTGCCGACGATATATTTCAAGGGGCTGGACAACCTTATCGCCACTGCACGAAGTAACAAGGTTGCCGTGTGTCTGGGCTTTCAGGATTTCAGCCAGTTGGTGCGTGACTATGGCGATAAAGAAGCCAAAGTCGTGATGAACACTGTCGGCAATATCTTCTCCGGGCAGGTGGTGGGTGAAACCGCCAAGACACTATCCGAGCGCTTCGGAAAGGTCTTGCAGAAACGGCAGTCCATATCCATCAACCGGCAGGACGTTTCCACCTCCATCAATACGCAGATGGACGCGCTTATCCCTCCGAGCAAGATTTCCGGCTTGACGCAGGGAATGTTTGTCGGTTCGGTGTCCGACAACTTCAACGAGCGCATCGAACAGAAAATTTTTCACTGCGAGATTGTCGTGGATGCCGAAAAGGTGAAACGCGAGGAGAAAGCCTACAAGAAAATCCCCGTCATTACCGACTTCACGGACGAGGACGGTAACGACCGCATGAAGGAAACGGTGCAGGCGAATTACAGGCGCATCAAGGAGGAAGTCAAGCAGATTGTTCAGGAGGAACTGGAGCGGATTGCCAACGATGAAAACCTGAAACACCTGTTGCAGCAGAAATAGCCAGATGAAAAATCCGTAACTCAACAGCAATGTGGGTTACGGATTTTTCTTTATCAGTTTCCAGTTTTCAATTCATATATAAGGTGTGGCATTTCTTTTTCGTTGTATATGACGGTATGACTGCCGCACAGGGTCATTCCCAGCCGTTCCGCCACCCGGATGGATGCCCCGTTTTCCGGTCGGATGCTGCAGCAGATGGTTTTCTGTGCCAGCTCCCCAAAGGCGTATTCCAAACAAGCACGGGCGGCTTCTGTACCGTAACCGTTATGCCAATATGCGTTATCGAGTATATATCCAAGCTCGACAGCCTCGTTTCCGTTTATGGTACTTTTCATCAGACCGGCTTGCCCTATCAACGTACCGTTTTCTTTCAGTATGACGGCAAAATATCCAAATCCGTCCTTGCGGTATCGGGTGAGTTGCCTGTTTATCCACTTGCGCACCTCCTTTTTGGTAAAGCCGTGTTCCCAAGCGTACATGACTTCCGGCTTTCCCATTATGGCAAGGAGCGCATCTATATCTTTCCGGGTTATCTTGCGGATAAGCAGTCGTTCCGTTTCCATGATGACCAGCGATACGGAATAGGTCTTTATCTCGAAACCTTCCTCTTCCCATTCCTTCACAAGGCTGTTTATTGTTTCTTCCACCAGACTGTCATAAGCGACATCGGGAATAACCTTTATGAAAAAGGTTTCACGGGTTTCTTTAAGGACCCATTCGTTGATGTTTTTTAGTTCCTTACCTTCGGGAATGTAATCCTTGTGTATCATGAACTCATTGATGTTGTCCGCCAGCAGTTCCTCCAGTTGATAGCGGATATCATCCTCCAATTCGGCGAAAGGAACGGTTGCCTCTTCGCAAGTTCCACCAAATGGAGCGTTCTCTTCCATATCTCCATCCGGTGTTTGGGTGTCCCGTTTCATGTCCAGCATATCCTGCGCGAACCGCCCGGATTCTTTGTCCTTGTACTTCGAGGCATATTTTTCCAGCAGTTCCCAGTCCTGACGGGTCATAGGGTATTTGAAAGCGGCACGTTCCACTTCATTGCAGCGTACCATGTCCGCCTTCACCTCTTCGGGCAGCGACTGGCATTCCTTGCAGATATGCCGTGCGTGTCCCTTGCCGTTGAACTTCTCGTTAGCTTTGTATTCGCCGCAAATCCGGCAGTAATGTCCCTGCTGTTTCTTCTTTTTTGCCATGCCTATTGCTGTTTCAACAATTCCAAGCCTTTTTCCGTAAGACGGTATTTCTGCTTCGGATGACTCGGCTGTTCAGGGTACAATGGAATGATATATCCTTCATTCAATGCAGGATGCAAGTAGTTCGTTCTAAATGTGGGGCGATGGTTCAGTTCCAACGCTTCCATTATTTCTTTTACGGACAACTCTCGTTCATTCAGTATTTTCACCAAAGCAAGAACTTGATCGGTACTTGGTCGGTGCTTGGTCGGTGCTTGGTCGGTGCTTGGTCGGTTTGTCACCTCACATCTGAATATCAGCGTTACACTGTCTGCCCATATCTTGTATTCCGGTTCAGGTAATCCGGCTTTGCGGCATTCGGACATCATCAGTCCGATGCCGCGTCCCCAGCTTTCCAAAACCTTTCGTTTGTACAGGACATTTGCCAATAATGGATTTTGTGGTTTCGATTCATGCTCTGACTTCATTTTCTCTGCATCCCAGTCGGGCGGAAAAGTTCCGGGGTTTTCTATCTCCACGCGGTCATCATAAATGGCTATGCCCACAGAACCACCGGCTTCTTTATATGACCTGTGTGTAAGGCTGTTCAATACCCCTTCTCTTATTGCCTTGTATGGAATAGTCAAATGTTCCTCCCGTTCCAATGTATCGGTTGTGCCGGATAAGGAAAGATGCTTGAAAATAAATGCCATTGCAGCATTGAGCAGTTGAAAAAAATTGCCTTGAACGCGTTGGCTGTCCATGAATACTGTTTTGTCCGTTCCTTTGAAACGTGCTAACCGGAGCAGGCATTGGGGATATTCCATGTCCTCATGTTTCCCAAACAGCACAGCTGCCGCATTGTTCAACACCCCGTCTTTCAATAATCCGAACTTTCCTAATATGACAGGTATGTCGGTGCCCGTATCTTCTGGTAAACGGCCGCATTCTATCCCTAACCTGACAGTCTTCAACACCTCGTTGGTGTCCAAGTCCTGCAAGGTCATATTTCTGTTTTCTAAAAGTTCCCAGCGGTATCTGTTCCCGTCACGCTGTAAAAGCAGGTCGTTGTATGCTGTCTGCGGCATCGTGGTAGTCGCACTTTCCACACGCATATAAGGTCTTCCCTTATAGCAGAACGGACGATTGAGCTTTGAGTCTTCCACACGGAAAATAATTACTTTTTTCTCACTGTCCGGCAGTGGAGCATAAGATATTTGTACCATTGCCACTGGTTCCAATCGGTTGATTGCTTCCGTCATATCCCGTTTGGTCTTGTCGCTCACGTCCTGCCCGATAATCTTTCCCTTGTCGTTCACACCGAACAGCATCGTTCCGCCGTTCCCGTTCAGGAAGGCGCAAAGGGTTTCCATACCACGCTCCAACTGACCGGTGGTTTCCTTGAACTCCACCAGTCCGCCTTCTTTTTCGGCTATCAGCCGTTTTACTATATCGAGGTCTTCTATAATCATATATAATCCAGTAACGTAAGTACAAAGGTAGCGTTTTTCATTGACTTTCGGGCAAATGGATTGAAAACTATCTGCCGGAAAGGACAAACCGTCCTGAAAAATGAGAGGATGGTATCACGCCACCCTCTACTCAAACTTTAGCATAGGCTATCTTCTCATGCGCTCCATCTCTTCATCACGGAGCATCTTCTCGTTCAGTTTTTCCTGCATTTTGTCAAGGAAATAGGTGCGGCTCTCGTTCTTCCGGCGTTTGATGTCGATGTAGAAACGGTAACAGTCTTTTGATTCCACACCGAATATCTTGTACAGGAGTGGGGCGAGCTGTTTGAGCGGCATATTGCCGTTGTTGATACAGCCCATCTCGTTGATGCCGTAGATCAGCTCCACAAGGTCGATGGCGTTGCCTGTCCATTGCAAGGGTGAGGCGGGATTTTCGTTTGTGTTGTCGGTGGATGTTTGGATGGGGATTAGTGGCGGCACTTGGGGAGCGGCAAGAAACTTCTGCATCTTCCTTACGAAAGAGAGAGCCTTGCTGACATAGTTGGCTATTTCTTTCTTTTCTTCGGGAAGGTTACGCACGGGATGATGCTGTAATTCGATTTCGATGTAAGCCAACGCGATGATGGTCCGGTTCGCGTCCGGGCTGCCGATACACAGTTCGATCACTTGGGTGGCGAAAGCCGTGTATGCTTTTTCCATATTGCAGTCCCCGGCTTCGTTTATCCGGCGGAAGAAATCGGTTTCCGCCAATAAAAAATAATTCATGTCCTGTCAATTTTGAAATTTTACACTCTGTTTTCGGTATGCGCACATGAATAGTATTGGCAAAAATCGCGACCAAAAAGCAAAAAATCCGGCACGGTATTTACAACGTGCTGGATTTCAGCGCAATAAAAATTGATATTTTTTATCCGGCATGAATTATGGTCGTCTTAAAATGTTCTATTTCAGAACATTGCTTTATTAAACGGATTATAGAAGTGTTCTACTATGGTACATCCCGGCTATTTCATGGTTTCCATGCGTGTGTAGATGCTTCGGTACACTCCGTTGGAATAACTCTTTTGTGAGGAGAGTGTCCAGCGTGCTTCGGGTAGTGCCGACTTGAAGAAATGCCGTCCCGTTCCCGATATGAAAGGCACGGTATATAGGATAATCTCATCCACTACCTGCATACGCAACAGCCCGTTGATATAGTCCGAATTGTCGGGAGTGGCTTCTGCGAGATAGCAGATGTTGGTATTGTCTTTCCGCCATTCGTCCAGCATGGAGATGGAGTAGTCCGGTGTGACATGGTAAAGCGCGTTTTCCCTTATTTTGTCAATATCGCAGCGGTCAAGGCGTAAATCCTCATACGCTTTGCCATATAATTCTGAAGAATGACACCCGTCCATCGTGAGGACGGCAAGAATCTGAACTTTACCCATAGCCTTTTCCTTTCATTGGGCAAGGAGCAAAAAAGTAGCGTGCAATTCACACTACCTTCGAGCGATGGCTCTGGTAAAGCCTTTTACGGAGAGTACGTGAATGCACGCTATGCGTAAGCATAGCATAAGCATCACGCAATCGTCTCCGTAGTGTCAATTTACCAGATTTTCGCTCGAAACGCCTTGCGGTCTTATGTATATATCGGCGGCGAAAGGCTCCCCAATCGCCGTTTACCTTCAAATGTTCATGCAAAGATAGCTAAATTCAGTGAATTACCGGCTATGATTGCCTGAATTTGTATTTCAATCCATACTCTTCCAGCTTGCTGTACAGCGTTGTACGTCCTATCCCGAGCAGTTCGGCGGCAACCTTGCGGTTCCCATTCGCTTGCTTTAATGCACGCAAAATTCGTTCCTTGTCTTCCGCATTGTTACGCAGGGCGAAACTGACAGGCGAGGTCTGTTTCGTCACGGCAAGTTCCAAATGCTCTTTCGTGACAAGCCCGGTCTGCGCCTGCAACACCGCACCCATGATTTTCTGCCGAAGCTCACGGACATTGCCCGGCCAAACATGGGTCAGCAATGTCTTACGGGCTTCACCGTCAAATCCGATAACGTCGCATTCCAGTTCTTTGTTCGCAATCTCACGGAAAAACTCTGCCAGCGGCATGATGTCCTCCTGACAGTCGCGCAACGGCGGAACGGTTATCTCGAAGTCATGCAGACGATATAGCAGGTCTTGCCGGAACCGTTTTTCATTGACAGCCGCCTCCAGATCCTCATTGGTGGCGGCAATGATGCGGACATTGAAACTCTTATCCGTTCTGTCACCTATCGGGCGGTATCTCCGTTCCTGTATGGCACGCAGAAGCATCTGCTGGGTTTCCGGTGCAAGGTTGCCCACCTCGTCCAAGAATAGCGTGCCACCTTCCGCCTCATGGAAATATCCATTCTTGGCACTATCAGCACCAGTGAACGCACCTCTGACGTGTCCGAAAAACGCCGATGGCGCAAGTTCTTTGGTAAGAGAACCGCAATCCACCGCCACGAAAGGCTTGCCAGAACGCTTGCTCTTATCGTGCAGTTGGTGGGCGATATGCTCCTTGCCCGTACCGTTCTCTCCGAATATCAGCACGCTCATATCAGTGGGAGCTACCAGCCTTATTCGTTTCATGATGGCTTGAAACGCCGAGCCGTCACGGGAAAACAGTGGCATACGGTTTCTTCCGATACTCCTTTCTTTTAATAGGGTACGGAGCAGAGGGACGAGTTTGTCCTCCACAAGCTGCTTAGGTATGTAGTCCAGTGAGCCGAGTTTCATGCTTTCGACTGCCGTATGCACTTCGGCATAGTCGGTCATGATGATGAACGGCTGCATCATTCCTTCCTTTCGCATCCAACGTAACAGGTCGATGCCGTCACCGTCAGGCAGACGCAAGTCGGAAACTATGATGTCTGATTCTGTCGCCTGTTGCAGATATTTCTTTGCGGTCGAGAGGTGGAAAGCCTGCACGGTGCGGAATCCCTCACGAGCCAGCAGGTTGCAGACAAACTCGCAGTACACGATGTTGTCCTCCACCACGATGATTTTTGTCTTATCCATTTTCGTATTTTCTCCTTTCTTCTTTTGCCAGACGGATGATCTCCGCTCCTTTGTCCAAGACAGCGGTCACTGCGTGGCGGGTTGCTTCGCCATCGGGAATACCTTTGCCATGAAGCAGCCTGTAAAGTTTCCTTAATGGCTGGTCGGCACGGAGTATCTCCCACGAACTTCGCAGATGGTGTATAAGGGCATCCAGCTCCTGAAGGTCTTTCTTTTGTCCCGCATCCCTTACCGCCTGCATTTCCTTTTCGGTTTCCGCTATCAGTTTCTCCAGCATGACGGATTCATTGCCGTAGGACAACAAAGTGGAAAAGTCCGGTTTTTCGTCCGGTGTGCCTTTCATGGCACAGTTATCCGAAATCTCCATCAGTTCCGATATGGAGAATGGCTTGAACAGACATCCGGCAAAGCCTTTTGCCAAAAGTTCCTCCGTATCGCAACTGCCCGAAGCGGTTGCCACGACAAGGGGGATTGTCTGAGAATTGCCTACGTTGGACGAGCGCAGAAGTTCCAGCAGTTCAAAGCCGTTTATACCGGGCATATTCAGGTCTGCCAGCAGCAGATTGTATGCCTTTCGACGTATCATTTCCATCAGTTCCGCCGCATCTGTGCAGGTATCGCAATGTATTCCTTCCTGTGCATACATTTCTTTCAACATCAGGAGCAACACCTCGTCATTGTCGATGGCGATGACATTGATGTTTCTTTCCTTTGGGTGGATATAGTCGTGTATCGTCTGCTCCGGCAGTTCCTCGGCTTTCTGCATGGGTATCTCCACTGTGAAACGGCTGCCTTTGCCTTTGGTACTGTCCAGTCTGATTTTTCCATGAAGCATTGTCACGATATTATGCACGATAGCAAGTCCCAGTCCGAAGCCGTCTTTTGCAGCGGCGTTCGAGAGGCGTTCAAACGCGCCGAATACTTGTTGCTGTTCCTCTTTGGTCATTCCTGTTCCAGTATCCTCAACCTTAAGTGTCAGTATGCCTTTGTCGTAATCCGTTGTCAGGGACACACCGCCTTTCTCCGTGAACTTGATGGCGTTTGACAGCAGGTTATTTCCGATTTGGATTATTCGTTCTTTGTCGGTCAATACAACGGCATCACTTACGTTCTTCACTGTCAGAGACAGCCCTTTGTTCATGGCTATTGGCATGAACTCCGTTTCAAGTGTGTGCATGATTGCTGAAATTCGGCAGGGTGACAATCGTGGTTGTTCTTTACCGTTATCCAGCCGGAAGAAGTCCAGCAGGGCGTTGAGCATATCCCGCATACGGTCGGAAGATTGCTGTATGCTTTGGATGTATTGCCCGTTATTACCGCTATTGCATTCTTTCTGCAACAATTCGGCATAGCCGGTTATTGCCGTCAGCGGTGTGCGCAATTCGTGGGTGATGGTATGTACTGCTTTCTTGCGGGAGGCGATTAGTGCTTCATTTTGTTGTACGGATTGTTCCAGTTGTCCTATCAAATCCGTTGTCTTGCGCTTATATCGTTTGATGTTTTTTGCATCACGATGTATTATGATATAGGAAATTAACAACAGCAAAAGAACAAATCCCATCAAGCCGCCTATCTGCATAAATGATTTTTTACGCATGGCTGTTATCTCGCTTTCTCTATTTTGTAAATCAGATTGTACCTTCTTTTCGATTTGGCAAATCAATCCTTGCAGTTGTCTGTTAAGTTCTGCATTACGGGCAGCAAGACTATCGGCTTGTTCTGACAATCGACGGCTCTGCGCATTCTGTTCGTTGACCATGTTTCTATTGGATGAACGGAGCGTAGTCGTTGTTGTCGTTGGCTTCGTTCCCTCTTTTTTGCCGAAGATGCTCAAGAAACCTTTTCGTTTTGGCTTTTTGGACTGTTCCTGCACACTTTTCTGCACAATAACCGGAATTTGATTGGCTATCTTCTTGTTAATAGATTGTTGTTCATCCATTAACCGGACTATCTGGAACATCTGTCGTTCCTTATCCTCTAAAAGACTGCGCACACTGTCAATCCGCTCAATCGAATGAATTTTATTGAACAGGCACAATGTGCTGTCCAATGCAATACGTTGGGCATGGTAATTCTCCAAATCCGTTTCATTCCAATCCAATACAGTTTCTCCCATCAGTGAAAACTCTATCAACCGGATATGAATACGGTTTACCTCCTTCCTGAAATCATCTATATGTTGATTGCCAGCCTCCAATGCTTCCACCTCCTTCCATTCTTGATGCCAAGTATAGGCTATGCCACCTATCAATAGTAGAATCAAAATGTAACCTGTGGCAGTCAATGCGTGAGTTAAATTCAAATGGATAATTTTTGAATTCATAAATTCACAATATGTTTAATTGTTTTTTTGGAAGCTTATGACTGCCCATATGCTGGCTAATGCGCCATAAATGCAAAGCGGGACGAATTGAGATATAAGTTGATTGAAAGTGCTGCCTTTGAGATATATTTCCCTCATGGCTGTCATGATGTAGTACAAAGGGTTAAGCTTGATTGCTTCCTGTGCCCAATATGGCATCGCAGATACAGGAGTTATAAGTCCGCTTGTCAATATGAAAATAACAATGAAGAAGAACATCACAACTGCGGCTTGTCGCATATTGTCACTGTAATTGGATACAATTAGTCCGAGTGAAGATATGGTGAAGATATACACTATATTGAACAGAAATACCAGTGCTATAGCCCCCATAGGTGTCACTCCATGAATTTTCCATGCAAGCAACATAGAGAACCCTACGATAAATATACCTATTGTCCAGTAGGGAATCATTTTAGAGAGAATGAACTCGATACGCGAAACGGGAGTGACATTTATTTGCTCTATAGTACCGCGTTCTTTCTCACCAACGACATTCAGTGCTGGCAGAAATCCGACAAGTAGCATAAGGGTCATTGCCATAAGTGCCGGAATCATATATGGCTTATAGTCAAGCGACTCATTAAAAAGATAGCGAGGTTTTATATTGACAGGCTGTTGTGAAACAGCTCTGCTTTCACGGTTTAGCTCTTGAGCATACTGTATGATAATTTGTGTCAGATATGAATTGCCAAGCCATCCTTTCATTCCATTGACGGCATTGACGGTCACCATGACATCTGACCCTCCTGTACGGTATAGGTTATGTTCAAATTCATTTTCAATAGTGATAATGAAATCCACCTTGCCTTTTTGCAACAAATCGTATGCTGTCTGATAATTCGAGCACACCGCATACAATTTGAAAAACATTGATGCTTGGAGCTTTTGTGTCAATCTGCTTGAAAGAGTAGAATGATCACAGTCAATCACAGCGATATTAAGATTCTTGACTTCCTGTGTCGCTATACGCGGCACAACATTCATCATGGCGAATGGCAGAAGAATGAACACAACAGGCAACAGCCAGTTGCGAAACATCTGTTTGTATTCTTTTGCAAGAAGATATGGTAATGCTTTCATATGCGATCTATATTAAGTTTCAAGAAAGTCTCGTTTTGAAAAATCTCCATGCAAGTAACATGAATAGAAGTCCTTCAATCATAATTATAGAGATTTCTGTAGCCACATACTTGATGCCTACTCCCTCAATCATTATTTTACGTATGCCGGATATAAACCATTTGGCAGGAACGATATTGGATATTATCTGGGCTGCAGTTGGCATAGATTCAATAGAGAATACCATTCCAGACAGATATATAGTCGGGACAATCAGCAACAAAGAAATGAGCATTGCAGCAAGCTGCGTATTCACCACCGTTGATATAAGTAAACCGAGCATAAGAGATGAGAAGATGTAAACAACCGTAATGATGGCATATAACAAGAGTGAACCTGCCATCGGAATATGCATCACGAAGTATGAAAGAAACAGGATCACAGCCATGTCAAAGACAGATATTATTAAATAAGGTACAAGTTTTGCCAGAACTATATCCATCGAAGGAAGCGGAGAGGCAAGAAGAATTTCCATTGTACCTGTTTCACGTTCGCGTACAATGGCTATGGATGTCATCATACAGCATATAAGCATAATAACCATGCCTATTATTCCCGGAACAAAATTGACCTCTGAGCGTTGCTGTGGATTGAATAACATTCTTGAATTGACACGAATATTGAATTGATTCTCTTTGACTTTTGAGTCTGCCATTCCCGTCACGCATTCTTTCTGAAATTCTGTTATGATTTGTTGGGCATACGCCACCCTTACACTTGCCTGATTCGGTTCACTGCCGTCAGATAAAATTTGTATGGAGGCATCCTGTGAGTGCATTATACGGTCAGCAAATTTTGGGTTAAAAACTATGACAAGATCGATTTCCCCTCTTTTGAAAAGTTCAATCGCTTCTTTTTCAGTCTGGATTTCTCCTTTCCCTATGAAATAGTCATTGGCATAAAACTTTTGTATAAGGCTTTCGGTATAAATGTCATGGCTTTTATCGATGACAGCCATACGAATATCCTTAACATCATTCTTGATTACAAATCCGGGGAGAAGAACAAGAATCGGTGGCATTACCAGCAATATCAGCAGTGAACGCGGGTCACGCAGGATATGTATGAATTCCTTGCGGACGAAACTTAGAAACTGTTTCATATCACTTATTTTATTCAGTTATTAATCACCTCGCTTGGCTGTTCGGGCCAGCGCATAAAACACATCATACATGGAGTTGCCATGAAACTGCTGTTTCAATTGTGCAGGTGAACCGAGAGCATCAATGCGTCCGTCAACCATGATGCTGACACGATCGCAATATTCGGCTTCATCCATATAATGTGTCGTCACAAACACGGTAATGCCGTTGTCGGCAGCCCTGTATATAAGTTCCCAAAACTGACGGCGTGTCACAGGATCGACCCCGCCCGTAGGTTCGTCAAGAAAAACAATGCTTGGCTCATGAAAAATTGCCAGAGAAAAGGCAAGTTTCTGTTTCCAGCCTAACGGTAGGCTTTTCACCATCGTTTTGCGCTCGGCTTCAAAACCGAGATCCTGTAATAATTCCGTTATCTTATCCCGTATTTTATTCCGGGACATCCCATATATGCCGCCGAAAAGCACAAGATTTTCTTCCACTGTCAGGTCGTCATATAAGGAAAATTTCTGCGACATGTATCCAATATGGCATTTTACCTGCTCGTATTCAGTAGCAACATCGTAACCGGCTACAGTAGCTTTACCTTCGCTTGGTTGTGAAAGCCCGCACAGCATACGCATGGCAGTTGTCTTTCCTGCTCCGTTTGCACCAAGGAAACCGAAAATTTCACCTTTTCGGACTTCAAAAGTCACATGGTCAGTAGCCGTAAAATTGCCGAATCTCTTTGTGAGACCTTCAGCCTTGATTACAATCTCATCAGTCATGGCCTTATTCTTGAAAATTCATAAAACAATCTTCAATCGTCGGTTCAATAACAGCTATCACGATACTGTTATGCCCAAGTTCTGCAAGTTTCTCACGGAGAGACTCAACAGTTAGCACCGAGGTGTCGATGGTGGCATGGTGGTTCTCTCCGAAAGCGAAAGCCGTCCTGACTCCATTGATACTGCGCAAATCTGTGAGAAGTCTGTGCATATTGTCGGAACGTACAGACCAAAGGGTGTGCGTATATGACTTAATGATACCATCGGGGGTGTCGATTGTCAGAAATTTACCGTCTTGAATCAGAGCTATACGGTCGCATTGCAGGGCTTCGTCCATATATGGGGTGGATACCACGATGCTCAATCTGAAATTGTTTTTCAGTTTATGTAACATCTCCCAAAATTCTTTCCGGCTCACAGGATCGACCCCGGTAGTAGGCTCGTCGAGAAACAGTACATGGGGAGCGTGTATAAGAGCGCATGACAATGCGAGTTTCTGTTTCATGCCACCCGAAAGTTTACCTGCCTTACGCTTTTTGAACGGCTCTATCTGACGGTATATATCCTCTACCAGATGATAATTTTCTTCTATTGTGGTATTGAAAACGGTGGCAAAGAACGAAAGGTTTTCCTCTACAGTCAAATCCGGATACAGAGAGAACCGTCCGGGCATGTATCCGATGTGGTGACGTATCTTTTTATAATCTTTCATAACGTCCATGCCATCGACCACAGCCGTGCCGGAATCGGCAAGGAGCAGAGTTGTAAGAATACGGAAAAGCGAGGTCTTGCCAGCACCGTCAGGACCTATCAGTCCGAAGATCTCACCTTCTACGACATCGAAAGAAACTCCTTTCAGAGCTTGTACCTTTCCTTTGTCATAGGACATTTTGAGGTTTTCCACACTTACTATAGCCATACCACCCCGGATTTATAGTTTTACATCCCCGTACATTCCACGTTTGATAAGCCCGTCATTCCGGACCGTTATTTTTACGGCATAGACAAGATTCGAGCGCTCATCGCGGGTTTGGATTGTCTTGGGTGTAAACTCAGCCTCGCTGCTTATCCATGAAACAGTACCCTCATACTCCTTTCGTCCATTTGCTCCCTGATCGGCATAGACTTTTACTTTCTGACCGATTTTCAAGCCAGTCAATAGGTCTGCGGAAATATACGCCCGCAGTTTCATTTCCGACACATTGGCAATCTTGAACAAAGCACGTCCCGGTACAGCAAATTCGCCAGCCTCGGCATATTTGGATAGAATGACACCATTGATAGGTGATGTTATCACAGCTTGCTGCATCATATCATCAACCTGCCCTATCTGTGCATCAAATCCGGCAGATTGCCCGTCAATGCTCCGGTTGGCTATGGATACCTGCTCGTCTGTCGCTGCAAGCTGCTTTTGCAGAGTAGCAATCTGATAGCCTATATCATCGACTTGCTTCTGAGTGGCCGCTCCATCTTTGAGCAATGCCTTGAACCGCGCCTGCTCCGACTGGAGATTGGCTATCTGCTGACGTATAGAGGCAACTTGCTGTGCGGTATTCAGTCTGCGACTTGTAGTGGCGTCTTTACCGGCACAGAGTTGTTGCTTTTTCAATACGAGTTGTGTCATATCAAGTTCGCCAAGAGGCTGGTTCGCTTTCACTGTTTGTCCTTCTTCCACATTAAGGGTCATGATTTCCCCTGTTCCTCTGGCTGATACGATGACTTCTGTCGTTTCAAAAACTCCTGATGCGTCATAATCAACATCTTTGTTTCCACAGGCAGTGAGCATCATTACCAATACTGCCGACATAAGAATTATCACTTTTTTCATATCTGTTGTTATTTAATTGTTCGTAGTGTATTTCAAGTCGTAGATCTCTTTCAGCATCAGTATGGTATGGGTTGAAAGGTCTATGCGTGACTGGTTTTCGCGAGTTATTTCCTGTAATAGATTGTTGGTGTCAATGATACCATGCTCAAGCCTTGACTCAGCAGACCGACGTACATCTCTCCGCAAGGATATTATCTCATGGTCATCGGTTATCATCTGTCGATATTTGACTATCCCATCAGTTTGTTGTATTTCAAGCAGATGATTGTTAAACAGGAATGTTTCGCGAGCTGTTTCAATCAATCCACGACGGTTATAGAGTTTTGCTCGGTCATTCTTTCTGGTATATAAGGCTCCGATGTTCCAAAACAGCCTTACACCAATCATTCCGTTTAGTTTCCAGTCATGGTTAAACATTGCATTAAACTGATCATATCCCGGATATCCGTAATATCCTTGAGCAAAAACACTCAATTTGGGGAGCAAACGGGCGTTCAGCAGTTTTTCCTGAGCGTCAGCAAGACTAATTTGTGCATCGAATAAACGGAGTTCCGGACGATTATTTCCCGCAGTCGGCACAGTTAGATCTTGCGGCATGGCAAGTTCCGTGATTTTTTTGCCAATGAAAATTGATAGCATATCCAGAAGGCTTTTTCTTGAAGCTGAGAGTTCTATTGCCTGTTGTTCCGTTTTTAGCTTTTCCGCTTTGACTATGTTGAGATCGCTTTGCATGGCAATGCCGTTGGATAACATTGAATTAAGTTTGTCAAGATTAGATTGAAGAAGTACCTGCAAATCTTTGTTCAACTGTATCTTTTCATCAAGAAGAAGGATTCCGAAATAGATGTCGTTTATTCTTTCCCGAATCGCATAGAGTTCTGTTGTCGTTTGTGCGGTCTGTACCTCTCCTTCAAGACGCGCCACATTCTTTTGCCCATTGATAAGTCCTCCATCATAAACCGTCTGGTTGATATCGATGCCGATACGGTATTGGTCTTTCCTTAATCCCTTTATATCGTATCCCTGTTGTCCGAGCATTGTCTGTAACGGGGAAGGAAGTGTCATTACATCGCTCTGATATGTAGCTTGGGCAACTGCCGAAATTTGCGGAAGCCATCCTTTGGAGATGTTGCTCACACTATAGTCCGTCGTCTGTCCTATCAGGTCAAGCTGCTTTATGAGCGGATAATTTTCTTGGGACAACCGCTGGCATTCGTCCAGCGTGACCGTTTGAGCCTGTGCCAATATCGGCAAGAGTATTAGGCTGAAAAGTGTTGTGATATACTTCATATTTATTGAGGTTTATGTTTCACGTTGCAAAGTTAAGGTGACTTTATAGAGTTCTTGTTTCAAAATCTTTACTATAATTATTGATATTGTACGATTATCTGTTTAATCAGATAATTATTATGGTTTTTATGGCTATATTTGCACCTAAATAATATAATTGCGAAAATGAAAAGAAACATATTAAACGATTTTTCATTGCAGACAACTGATTTCAGCAGCATTGAAAACCTTCCTGATTTAGCTTTCGTCAACGAATATATCGTGATGGGACTTGATATTGGAGCATATCGTGATAACTTTGTGAAAATAGGATTCTCTTATCGCTTGGTAGAAGGACGAATCTTGTGGATCACAAAAGGCAGTGCCGATATTGAGCTTACGTTGGGTGTATGTCACATTAAAAAAGGTGATATTATATTGTTAGCCCCAGAAACTATTATGGAATTGAAATCATGCAGTGATGATTACACCATGATTGGGGTAATGTTTAAGGAGAATATTCCAATAAATAAAAATATTGTCATTCACGCAGAAGAAAACGATTGGCGCGAGACCTTGAGATTTGCCAATCTTCTATGGGATACAGCCCGGCATGTCCCTTTTCGTAAGGAAACAGTGAGCCATCTCATATCTTCGATAATCAGTGATATTCAGTATATACATCGTGCAGAACAGGAATTGCATCCGACGAAAAGGAAAAACCGTCAAGAAGAAACATTCTGCAAATTCAAAATGCTTGTGAATGAGAACTGTTGTCAGCACAGAAGCATACCATTCTATGCTGACAAACTCGCTCTCTCTCCACATTATTTATCCACTATAATAGCGAAGGTCAGCGGGCGGAGTGTGATGTACTGGATAAATCGTGCCACACTAATACAAGCCAAAGTTCTGTTGCAAAACAAAGATATGCTTGTTTGTGAAGTCGCTGACAGATTGAACTTTCCCAACCAGTCGGCTTTTAGTTTTTTCTTCAAGCGGGAAACAGGGATGTCTCCGAGTGAATATCAAAAAGCGGATTGATGTTATCATAAAGCCAAAACAACAATTATAAACGTTGAGATTGACAATAAACACAAAAGAACCACATCAAACTCTATGTTGGAGTAATGACATAGTTCTTCTGTCTGTAAGTGCAATAAATTGTAGAATTCAAGAAAAAATACAATTCTGATACACGTGTATAATTTTATATTTTCATTCCTTTCGGTCGGGTTTCGTCCTTGGCATACAGCTCTGGACGCCCGATTATGACATGGTTGGCAACGATACTATCCGCCGGACTGCGTATCTGCGGCGGTGTAACTCCGTGATATTGCGGCTGCCCGTTCCGCACATCTTCCGCTTCCGGCTTGACCTGTTGCCTTTCATTCTCCTTTTCGGCGACTTCGGGCGTAGGCGGTGCAAGTTCCAGCTGTATCTTGCGGTCGAGGGCGGCAAGTTCGGACTTCAACTGTTTCAGTTCGTCCTCCTTCTTCCACACCTTGTCCGCTATCTCCTGCAACTGCGGTATCTCACGTTCCAGCGAAAGGATGTCGCGCCCGCCGGCATCCATCATCACTAACTTCACGTTTTGTTTGGCGTTGAGGTTGCCGTAGCGCATGACAAACTCGTCGTAACAGGTGTTCAATGCCTCACGTTGCGCCACCCCTTCATCGTGATACTCCGCTTCGTAGTTGTATAAACGCTCGTATGTGTCACGGAGCGACACATACAGCATAGCTTTCTCCTTCTGGTAACCGGTCAGGTCAAGCGGCTGGAATGTCGCGCCGTAAGGCGTGATGTCTTTCAGGTAGCCGAGATTGCGTGAAGCGTCCAACACCATCGAGCCGTCACGGTGGTGCGGCTCCAGTATACCATTAAACGGACGGGGAGAAAGGTCGAGAGGTTCCTCCTTCGGCTTTTCCGTTTCAAATTCCGGGAAAAGGGAAGTCGCCGGTTTCACACTTGCATTATTGTCCGTAACGTGATCGGGGGTGACTTCCTGCTGTGCTTCGGGCTGTTTCCTCGCTTCTTTTTCCGGTATGGCAGGAGTGGCTTTTACATACGTGCCGCCTACCCGTTGTTTCTCTTGATGTTCCGCAGCCAGCCTTCGAAGCTCCTTTCGCCGTTCCGGTGTCAAACCCATCATCATCTCGTAAAAGCCGTTGATGGGTGGATTGGTTTCCCAGTCCAAAGTGGCATAAATATCTTCTGGGTCGCCTTGCTTTCCGGCATTTTCCGACTTTGCCTCCTTGCTTTCGGTTGCAGGCTTGACGGATTCAACAGGAGGGACAGCCGTAATCGGCGGCTTCGGCTTGGATGGCAAACGCTTTGCCTTGTTTTCCTTTTTGGTTGCCTTTTTCTTTTTGGCAGGTTCTTCTATGGGCATCCCCCAAAGGTCAAGTAGAGTGAGCTGAACGGCATTTGAATGATTCGTTTGGCGTGGCTCAATCTCCGGTTTTTCGGCTATGGGTTGCGGTTTTTCGGCTTGGGCTTCTTCCGTCCGTGCTGTAATTGTCGCTTCCGGCTTCATGGCAGGCTGTTCCGTTTTTACTTCAACGGCAACCGCTTTTTGCTCCCTCGCTTGCCCGATTGCGCCCGAATACAGGCGCATGACAAGCCTCATGTGGCAGTCCTCGTCAAGCATACGTCGCAAGTCCTCCGCGATGCCTGCGGTTTTCCCCTCGTGCAGATAAACCATAGCGGGCTTGCCGTAAGGGTCGGTATCGAGTTTTGCGGATGTATGCACGATGCGTTCGGGATGATGGATGAAATAGGCGTTGTCCGTCAGGTTTGTCTTCGTATCCGTCTGTATCACGGTCAGCAGCCGTTCATCCTGCGACAGTTCTGTCTTGTGCAGGTTCTTTTGCAGGATTATCAGGTCGTTGCCCACCTCTGTCCCCGCATTGTCCGAAAACAGGTTGTTGGGCAGGCGGATTGCCGATACCAGATTCGCCTGAATGAAAAGTTCGTTGCGCACGGAAGTCTTGGCACTGTTCAGCACTCCCTGCGACGTGATGAAAGCCACGATGCCGCCGTCGCGCACCGTGTCCAGCCCTTTCAGGAAAAAATAGTTGTGTATGGCTTTCTGTGCCGAGCGTCTGCCGAAAGATTCGCTCCTTTGAAATTCAGCGTCAAACACGGCTATGTCACCGAACGGGATGTTGGACACCGCCAAGTCGAAATAGTTGTTGAACGGCTTTTCGATTTTCTCAAAACCGTCTATGCGCATCTTTTTGTCGGGGTGGAGCTGTTGCAGGATAGTACCCGTGAGGAGGTCTTTTTCAAACGCCATCACATCCGCGTCGGGACTGTGCCGCAGCACGGCGTCCACGAAAACGCCGACACCGGCCGACGGCTCCAGCACACGCGACGGGTGGACACTGTAATCCGCCAGCACATCGGCTATGGTGTCTGTTATCTCTTTCGGTGTGTAGAAGGCTGTTAGCACGGACGCTTTCAGCGAATCCACAAACCGTTTGTACTCCAAGTCGTTCCGGCTGTTCTCCCGTATCAGCCTGTGCAGTTCCACGGTAGGAGCAAACAGTTCGAGGTCGGATTTCGCCCAGTGGACGGCATCCGTCAGTTCCCTTGCAGGGTTCAGAATACATTTCAGCCCGCCGAAACCGCAATACTTCCGGAGTATCGCCTGTTCCTCGGTTGTCGCCGTTCTCTGTTCCTTGTCAAGGACGAATGCCGTCCGTATCGCCTCGATGTTGTCCCGCAACCTTTGTTTACGGTTAAACGCCATATTCCTCTATATAAAGGACGACAGCCCCCGTCAGCTCCGTATAGAGCAGGTCGTAATCGGGCGACAGGGCGAAATTGTCGTCCGCAAGGTCATAAATGGAGAATACGTTTCCGACAAGCGGAAGCAGTTTCCGGGTAAAGGATTCACGCTCCGCTTCCGGCACATCGTCGGCAAACTCGTTTTCCACGACTTCGCGCAGGATGGCGTACTTGGAGTAGCGAAGCCCCTCCAGCAGCGTGCGCATCGCCAGTTCCTGCGCACCAGCAGCAGGATAGCCTTCAAGCATTGCCCGTTCATACGTTCCAGCGGCACGGTCGGCGCGTTTACGGATGAAGGCTTCGTCGGTCGCCTGTTCAAATTTGTTCGTTCTGAGATAGTCCAGCAGGTACAGATCGTAGTAGGAAAAGTCGGTCTGTCCTTCGTTTTTCTTCTTGTTGTTCATTACTTTGGAATTTAGTGGATTGGTAGATAATGACCGGGATAACTGTCTGAAAGGAGAAAGAAAAGGCACTCGGTATCCCTCCGAGTGCCACCACTAAA
>ERZ1673752.1064-NODE-1064-length-41393-cov-15.174126_pt1 | contig 41393 bp, 27 predicted proteins | sample MGYA00580195_ERZ1673752 | MGnify/ENA primary metagenome ERZ1673752 (study PRJEB41218, sample SAMN15661744) | gut metagenome | host: Homo sapiens | place: Canada: London | collected 2015-08-20/2019-03-30 | study: EMG produced TPA metagenomics assembly of...
ACTTTTCAGAAATCCTACTGATCTGCGTCAATTTTAATACCACCAGCTCACGGTTGTTCAAAAAATCAAGGCAAAAAACCAAATTAGGCTTCGGACATAAGAAATAGTATGGGCGCAGTGATATATTTTATGTGCGAAGTTTGAGTTAATAAAATTAAGCGAACGAACCATAAAGATATTATAAGAAGATATTTCTGCTTAACATAGGAAACTGTCTTGTATTTCCAATCAAATAATGCTATAGTACATCCCAATAAGGGACAGACTAGCAGGTATAGATTGACAGAAGGATTGGTGGATACAATGGATATTTTCGATATTATTGGTCCGGTAATGGTAGGACCAAGCAGTTCGCACACAGCAGGGGCTGTAAGGATCGGATATGTGGGTCAGAAGCTATTGGCAGAGCCGGTAGTGAAGGCGCAGATCGGTCTTTACGGCTCTTTTTGGTCTACCGGAAAGGGGCATGGAACAGATCGTGCGCTGGCTGCCGGATTGATGGGCTGGGAGCCGGAGGATGAGAGGATTCCGAGGAGCCTTGAGATTGCGGAGCAGGAAGGCGTGGAGCTTTCTTTTTATCAGGCGGATCTAAAGGACGCACATCCCAACACGGCGGTAATTCATATGACCGGTGCCGGAGGACGTGAACTTGAGGTGATCGCTGCGTCCATCGGAGGAGGCAGGATCCGTATCTGCGAGGTGGACGGTCTGACAGTAAATGTGTGCGGTGAATATCCGACACTTATCGTTCATAATCTGGATCAGCCGGGGCATGTGGCGGAGGTGACATCCATGCTCAGCCACAAGTCGGTCAATATTGCAACATTGCAGCTCTACCGTAATTCGCGTGGCGGCAATGCCGTGATGGTTCTGGAGTGCGATCAGGAGATTCCACTGGAAGCGATCAAATGGCTGGAGCATCTCGAGGGCGTGATCAAGGTCACATATTTGAATCTATAAGGATGGAGGATTGGCGTTATGTATGAATCGTTGCAGCAGATGCAGGAAATATGCGAGACGGAGAATAAGGCGTTCTGGGAGCTTGTAATGGAAGAGGAGGCCAATGAGAAGCAAAACAGCCATGAGGAAGTGTTTGAGATGATGCGGAGCATGTACCGCGCAATGGTACAGGCGGACGAGAATTATGAGGATCGCAGATCTGCCAGTCAGATGACAGGTGGTGCGGGGGAGCTTATGGCGAAATGGAACCGTGACGAAAAGACACTGTCCGGTCCATTTCTGGGACAGGTGATGGAAAGGGCACTTAAAATGGCAGAGTCCAATGCCTGCATGAAGCGCATTGTGGCGGCACCGACCGCAGGCTCCTGCGGTGTACTGCCGGCGGTGATGATCACCTATCAGAAGCTGGAGAAGTGTCCCGAGGATGAGATCGTCAAGGCGCTGTTTGTGGCAGCGGGGATCGGTCAGATCATTGCGAGTCGGGCATCGATTGCCGGAGCGCAGGGCGGTTGTCAGGCAGAGATTGGCTCTGCGAGTGCTATGACGGCAGGAGCTCTTGTCTTTCTGCGGGGCGGCAGTCTTCAGCAGATTTATGAAGCAACGGCGCTTGCATTAAAGGGACTTCTCGGTCTGGTGTGCGATCCGGTGGCGGGACTGGTGGAGGTTCCGTGTGTGAAGAGAAATGTGATCGGTGCTGTTAATGCGGTTTCGTGCAGTGATATGGTGATGGCAGGGATCACATCGTTTATTCCGGTGGATCAGGTCATTGATGCGATGGATGAGATTGGGCGCAATATGCCGTGTCAGTACAAGGAGACGAGTCAGGGCGGGCTTGCGGTCACTCCGGCGGGAAAGTCAGTCGTATTGTAACAACAGGGGAGCCACACGAATTGTGTGACTCCCCTGTTTATAGGTGCTCTCCGCATACAGCTTCGATCTATTCGTCCAGCATGGATGTGCAGTGCGGGCAGCGTGTTGCCTCGATATCGACTTCGCTTTTACAGAACGGACAAACCTTTGTGGTAACTTTTTCCTCTGCCTCTTCTTTCTTGATCAGCTTCTCGGATGCGGTGTTCATTGCCTTGATGATCATGAAGATCACAAGTGCCATGATCAGAAAATTAAATACAGCGGTCAGAAAGTTGCCGTAATTTAAGGTGACCTGTCCGAGCAGCTTTATATGATACTGGTCGAAGTTCATGCCGCCAAACAATCCAAGGATCGGATTGATGATATCCTTTACAAGAGAGGATACGATGTTGGTAAATGCCCCACCGATAATGATACCGACTGCCATGTCCATAACGTTTCCACGGCTGATAAATTCTTTGAATTCCTTGATAAATTCCTTCATGTCTATCCCTGCCTTTCTCGTTTGCGTAATAAAATACATACAAGTTAAACATCGGCAGTTTGCGGGAAACTCTTAATCGGCGTACTCGAAAAACGGCAGGATATTGACGATATATTTGTTCATGATATCCGCAAATTCCCGGAGCTGTGCATCTGTCTGACACTCACCGTATTCAATGGTATAGGTGTATCCGTTGTGGAAGCCGACATAAATCATCATCGGATTGAGCTCCTCCATTTTCTCGCCGGTAAAGGAACCCTTGAGACGGTGAATGGTAAAAAGCGGCATTTTGGCACCGCCACGCTTTGCCATGAAGGTAACAGTGGCTTCGCTGCACCCGAAGTCCGGATTGGTCACAGCATTTTTCTCTTTCAGGGTTACCAGCTCGGCAACACTTTCGGGCAGCTCCACAAAGCATTTGGCTGCCTTGCTGCTGATACGGATCCGTTTGTCGGTTGCCGTGGTCTGGTGGAGCGTGATCGTCTCACCGCCGAAGGTGACGCTTGCGATGGTTTTTGCATCGATGATCTGGTTAAAGCCGATCCGTTTGTATCCCTCGTTTGAAGCATCGCCCCAGCTTTCGGTCACATCATCCTCAAAACGGCTGTCGATACGGCTGCCATCGGTGAAATCAATCGTAAGCCGGTCTGACTTTTCGTATTTGTTCCATTCCTTTTGTGTGAAATGTGTCTTTCCCTGCTTCGTGATCGTGTAGTGTGCGGTCAGTGAAAGCGGAGATACGACAATGTTCGTCCAATGCCCCTCGGAATCCATGAGACGGATGTCTTTGTTCACATTGATCTGCTCCGGCTCTGCATTGGTCTGGAAGGTCCAGTTTAATTTCCAGCTTCCCTTCTGCAGCGTGACGAACCTACCGTGATTATTGTGGTAACCGATATTTTTGAGTGACAAAGCGATATGGCTGTTGTTGATGTCAACATCGTTGCCGTTATTGTTGATGCCACTGACCAACATCGGAAACTTTGTAATGCCCTCGTCTACGGAGGTGCTGCTTATCGTGTCGGCAGTATAGTCATAGCTTGTGCCGTCCTTTCCGGTAATGGCAAGCTCATAGCTGCCAAATTCCAGTGTGTACGGAACATCCTTCAGATCGGAAGCGTTGATCACGGCGTAGAAACCGGAATGGTCTCCGATGGTCTGGGTCAGATCCAGCCGGATCCCGTTTGATTCATCCGATGCATTGACATTGGTAGTCAGCTTCTCGGCAGTCTGTTGTGACTGATTATCATAGATATTGAAAAAGTTTCGGATGCTGTCATCAAAGCTGAAAGCGGCAAATGCGGTGACGCCGACCATGCAGACAAGGCATGCGGCAGCGGCAGCAGCGAACGGTCTGGAATATCTTCTCCAGAATGAAGGATGTGTTGTGATGTTGTTTTGTTTTTTTGATTTCCTGTTTTCTACGTTTGTCTTTGTATGGATTTCCCCATTTATTTTCTGCAGAGTTTTTTCATGTAATCTCTTGATTTCGGACTCTGTCAATGTTGTTTCCTTCCTTTCGGAGCCGATGTCCTGTCTGGAAAGCTCCTGTAATAAATCTTCTATATTTTTCATAAGGCACTCCTTTCTGACTGTCCGGTCTTCCCCCTGACCATTCGACAGTCAAGCCATATCAGATATTTCAGGCAACTTCAACGCCACATTGTAGCAGCTGTTGTCTCAAACGGTGTTTCCCCCTGCTCAGTTTGTTCTCTACCGTCTTTGCTTTCAGTGCCAGTTTATCTGCGATCTCCTTGATCGAATGTTGATAGAAATACCGGTAAATAAATATTTCGCGGTCGGGACTTTTCATGGAATTGACCAGCTGGTATAAGATTTCGTACTCAGATCGGCTTACGATCTGCTCCTCCACATTTTCCCCCGATACCAGCTCTCCGGCGGTATCTATATTCTGTGTCGGATGTTCCTTTGCCAGAGTGCGCCGTTTATTTAGTGCGGTGCGCCTTGCAATTCCATATAAATATTCCCTGAGTCCCTGACCGTCTGTCAGCTTGATTTTTTCTCTGGACCGCCAGAGTCCCACGAAGGTGTCGGATACCGCTTCTTCGATATCTTCCCCGCTGTAACCGGACAGGATGGACCGGCAGATTGTTTTGACCGCCTTTCCATACTGCCTGATCGCAAGCTCGATCCCAAGTGAGACGTCTTCGCTCAGACAGTCCAGCAATTCCTGTTCTTCCATTTGTCTGCCCCCTTTATAATCTCTTGAAAGATCTTTCATTTATCTATTGGCATGAAGATACTCAAATCACTCACTTTGTTTTGAAAAATATTAAAAAATTCTTACCTGTCCCATTTATCGTACACCTGGTTTCAGGTGTGATTTCAGACGTAATGGTATTTGCCGTATTTTCTAAGCGTAATGGTATTCACTGCGCTTTTTAATAAGAAATGTCGCGGTGACGAAAAGTGTCAGAAGCTCTGCAACGGCAACGGACAGCCAGATGCCGGTGATGCCGAGGAAAATCGGAAGGATAAATACCACGGCAAGCTGAAACACCAGGGTTCGCAGGAAGGAGATCACGGCAGAGATCAGTCCGTTGTTCAGCGCCGTGAAGAAGGAAGAACCAAATATATTGAAGCCGTTGATCAGGAAGGTTACACAGAACAGACGGAAACCGTAGCGTGTCATCTCAAAAAGCTCCGGATCGTATCCAACGAAGATCCGTGCGATCGGTGACGCAATAAACTGTGCCGCTGCGGTCAGGACAACGCCGCAGATGCTTACCAGTGTCAGGCTTTTTTTGAACAGATTTTTCAGCTCGTCATGGTTGGCAGCTCCGTAATGGTAGCTGATGATCGGCGCACTACCGATGGAATAGCCGAAAAAGACAGCGACAAAGATAAAGTTTGCGTACATGATCGTTCCGTAGGCGGCGACACCGTTTTCGCCGGCAAGCTTCATTAATTGCAGATTATACAGGGAACCGACGATAGAGCTGGAAAGATTTGTCATCAGCTCGGAGGAACCGTTTGCACAGGCTTTCAACAATATTCTGCCGTAGAATTTTGTCTTTCCAAGACGTAGAATATCGGATCTTCCGCCGGCAAAATAGATCAACGGGAAGAATCCGCCAAACAGCTCTCCGCAGGAGGTGGCGATCGCAGCACCGGCAATTCCCCAGCCGAACACGGCAATGAACAGGTAGTCCAAGATCATATTAGTCACGCCGGCAATGACGATCACCGCAAGACCAAGCTTTGGCTTTTCTGCCGCCACAAAGAAGCTCTGGAAGGCGTTCTGCAGCATGAACGGGGCCAGTGTGATAAAGCCGAGACAACCGTAGATCGTACAATTTTTCAGGAGATCTCCGCTGGCACCGAGCAGTCTTGCGACGGACGGTGTCAGGGCGATTCCGACAAGGCTTAAAGCGATTCCGCCGATCAGGGTGACGTACACCAGCATGGAAAAATATTCGCCGGCTTTCTCCTTCTTACCCTCGCCGAGTGTCTTGGCGACAATGGCACTTCCTCCGGTACCCATCATAAAGCCGAGTGCGGACATTGCCATAATAAACGGTGAGATCAGATTGATCGCCGCAAACGCTGTTTTGCCGACATAATTGGAGACAAATAACCCATCGACAACGACATAGATCGAAGTGAAGATCATCATGATGACGGATGGGTACACAAAACGTAACAGCTTTTTAAATGTAAAATGTTCGGATAATTGTATTTTCATTGTGATTCCTTTCTGTGAAGCTTCATAAATTCACTGCGCAGTGCAGCTGCATATTTCTGATGGAACAGGATCAGCTGATCCCATTCCTCCGGTGACAGTACGGACAAAGCGTTGTTTTCTGCCTGAATGACCGGATAGATCTTCTCCTGCTGGATCTGCCTTCTGGTGTCGGTTAGAAAAATCTGCATGCTTCTTCCCTTGCCCGGTTTTAATTCAATCCAGCCATTTGCTTCCATTTTGCGGATGGCGGAGTTGATCGTCTGTTTGGGAATGCAGGAGGTCCTGCAGATGTCACGCTGCAGGCAGCCGTCACCAAGCTCGAAAATGCCGTATAAGATATCAAACGCACTGTCTGAGAGTGACGCATTGAGTGCGGCATCATGATAGATGTCATCGAACTCCTTGTAGAGATGGTTATATTCTATCTGAACGTCACTCATATGAGGTTTTGCGGGTGTTTTCATTATCATCATCCTTTCGTTGTTTTTATGTGTATATAAAATGGTGTTGGGGTTAAAAGGTATCTTGCTATAATGTAAGTCTGATTTCGTACTTATGTCAAGCCGCAGCAGTATAATGTCATTATTTACCTGCCGTCGATCAGGATAAGCCGGAACAAGATCTTCGTAATTTTAACGGAATTGCTCCTGTATTTTACTTGCTATCTTTATATTGAAATGGTACTATATTCTTTAGAAAAAATTTAAGATAAGGGGTACGGCAATTACTATGAAAAACTCAAACGAACCAATCTACGATGCTCGTAAACTAGGGGTTCCTAAAATGCTTATTTTGGGAATCCAGCACATGTTCGCCATGTTTGGCGCAACAATTCTTGTACCGATCCTTGTGGCAGGTTATTTCCAGGAAGCCTGTGGAGAGCCGCTGTCAAGAGGACTTACGGTTTCTGTTACTTTATTCTGTGCCGGATTTGGTACACTGATATTCCATCTTTGTTCTAAATTTAAGGTGCCCGCATTCTTAGGATCTTCTTTTGCATTCCTTGGTGGTTTCTACACGGTAGCGAATCTGAAGAGCGGCATGTATGCCGATATGGCTGCCAACGATAAGGTTGCATATGCCTGTGGCGGTATTGTGGTTGCAGGTCTTTTGTATCTGGTCGTTGCACTGATCTTTAAGCTGGTTGGTGTCAATCGCGTTATGAAGTTCCTTCCGCCGGTTGTAACCGGACCGATCATTATCTGTATCGGACTTTCCCTGGCACCAAGTGCCGTAAGCAATGCGTCCGGCAACTGGCTGATCGCCTTTGTGGCACTGGCAGTGATCATTATTTTCAATATCTGGGGCAAGGGTATGTTTAAGATCATCCCGATCCTGATGGGTGTTCTGATCTCCTATGCATTTGCATTGATCTTAAATGCCTGCGGAGTGACGAATCCGGACGGTTCTGCAATCCTGAATTTCGCTTCCGTTTCTACTGCAAGCTGGGTTGGACTTCCACCGTTCCAGATCTGCAAGTTTGATGTGACCGCTATCCTTGTTATGGCACCGATCGCGATCGCAACCATGATGGAGCATGTCGGTGATATGTCTGCCATTTCCGCAACCGTAGGTAAGAATTACATTGAGGATCCGGGTCTTCACCGTACACTGATGGGTGACGGTATTGCAACTGCATTTGCCGGTCTCATTGGAGGTCCTGCCAATACAACATACGGAGAGAATACCGGTGTACTTGAACTTTCCAAGGTCTATGATCCGAGAGTGATCCGGATCGCAGCAGTATTTGCTGTTATTCTTTCCTTTATTCCGAAGTTTTCCGCAATCATTTCAACAATGCCGTCAGCGATCATCGGAGGCGTGTCCTTCATGCTTTATGGTATGATCTCTGCAATCGGTGTAAGAAATGTGGTTGAGAACAGAGTTGATCTGACAAAGTCAAGGAACCTCATTATCGCAGGCGTGATCTTTGTCTGCGGTCTTGGTTTTTCCGATGGTCTTACCTTCCGTGTGGCAGGTACTTCCATTACACTGACAGCACTGGCTGTTGCAGCGATCGCAGGTATCCTTCTCAATGCGATCCTTCCGGGCAATGATTACAGCTTCGGAAAGCATCCGGAGGGAGACAGAAGCCGTGGTGTTTATGTGATGAACAGTGATAGAGAGACAGAAGAAACTGAAGAAAATAAATAATAAAAGACTATAAGAGAACTGCATTGGAGATAATAGCAGATATCCGAAAGAAAGGACGCGTAACATGATTAAATCCGATAATATTGTAATTTTTGAACATCCGTTAATTCAGCATAAAATTTCCCTGCTCCGTGATAAGGCGACCGGGACAAACGAGTTCCGTAAGCTTGTCGATGAGATCGCGATGCTGGAGGGATTTGAGGCACTTTCTGATCTTCCGGTGGAGGATGTAGAGATTGAGACTCCGATCGAGAAGTGCATGACACCGATGATCTCCGGACGTAAGCTGGCAGTCGTACCGATCCTTCGTGCCGGACTTGGTATGGTTTCCGGTATCCTTGCTCTGGTTCCGAATGCAAAGGTTGGTCACATTGGAATGTACCGTGATGAGGAGACACATCAGCCACAGGAATATTATTGTAAGCTGCCAAATCCGATCGAGGAGAGACTGATCGTTGTCTGTGATCCGATGTTGGCAACCGGCGGTTCTGCTATTGATGCGATCGATCAGATCAAGAAGCACGGCGGCAGGAATATCAAGTTTATGTGTATCATTGCTGCGCCGGAGGGGCTTGAGAAGCTTCATAAGGCACATCCGGATGTGCAGATCTATGTTGGTCATCTTGACAGACAGCTTAACGAGGATGCATATATCTGTCCGGGTCTTGGTGATGCCGGTGATCGTATCTTTGGTACGAAATAATCATTTAATTTTAATAGAAACGATGTTGTCGATTGCTTTGTTGTTAAGCAGCTTTTGCAGTCCGGCAGCATATATAAGGCAGGCGTTTGTGCGTCTGCCTTTTTGAATGGATCCAAAGTATCTTTTGCGGATGAGGGAGGAAGCATCAAAGAGCTTCTTTTTTGTCGCTATTTTAGCCGTTTGGCTAGTGTACTTTTCGGAAGTGCTTTGTTATAATTGAGTGCAATCATGAAAGGAGAAACAAGGAGGAGCTTATGAGAAAATGGAAAAAATGGGTGTCCGTGATGCTGGCAGGCTCTATGCTGGTATCGGGGCTCCCGGCACAAAGTATTGTAAAGAGGGCGGGCGCAAGCAGCCTGAAGGAAAACGGACAGGCAGAGAAAAGTATTTATGACAAGCTTGCCTTTGATACAACACAGGAGACAGAGGATTCCGAGCAGAATCCATATACGGCGGGAAAGGACGATTATCAGAACCTGAATCCGCAGATGGAGCTGTTTGTCGAGGGAAAGGTATCGTCATTGAGTCAGGCGATTCTAAAAAAGTCTTTGGTCAATGGAAACTATAACAGGAGCCAGACAGACTCAGCAGATCTGACAGATGGAACGGGACTCAATCTTGGCTGGTATCAGGGAACGTATCAAAATTCCGAAGATCAGACAGGAGCTCTTTTGAAGAGCAAGCAGAGAAAGGCAGTAAAGACAACGTTTGATTCCGTAGCGACCGGAGCCAAGGAATATACGGCTCTGGATGCCTCCGGGAGCGGTTATCAGGACTACAAGGTGTGTGTTGCGCAGAAGGCAGCAGACTCGGATGAATTAAACCTGTATCTGCTTAGTGCAAAGACAAATGAGCCGGTGGGAACGGCGGTCAATCTGACAAAAAGCAACACCTGTGTATCCACTATGAAGGAACATGAGACGAGGTCTTATCTCACGGTCTGCGGCGGTGATTTTGACGGAGATGGAAAGGATGAGGCAGCAGTTTATGTTCCGGTTACGGATGCACGAAATGGAGTGAATGCTTCTCATGTGGATATCTATGATATCAATACGGAATCCTCGACCAAAACCTTTGAAAAGAGATCAACGGTATACCTGGCAGATCTGGAGGGGACGCAACCCGGCAAGACGCTTGACGATTCAAAAACTCCTTTTATTACAAGTCTGGCAGTCTATGATTTTGACGGGGATGGAAAGGAAGAGCTTGCAACGTCTTTTAGTCATGCTTATTTTCCGAATGCCAGATTTATTCCCGCAAATACGAAAAAGGCGAAAGAGTGGAAGAAAATGGGATCGTATCTGTCAGTACTGTCCATGAAAACGGACAGTATGGAGGAACAGTATGGACGCCGTCTGGCATTTACCGGAGAGGAATATGGAATTCAGGAGAAAAAGGATACCGTTCTGCAGACCATGCAGTTTGTTGGTCTGGATGTAGGCGATATGGATAATGATTCGATGCAGGAGCTTGTTGTTGCCGGTTACGTTCCGGATGGAGATGACGGTGTGGGTCAGTCGGTAGTCAAGAGTAAGCAGGCAGTTGTGCAGCTTGGCTTTGATCAGGAAAAGGGATGTTATAAGCTGTTGCATGGCGGTATTCCGTATCTTTTATGCCAGCCGGCAGCCAATCAGGAGCTTTATGAAGGAATGAGGGGGTCGGATGTCAGACAGGAACCGGCAGCGGTCGCATGCTTTGCTTCCCGGGGGACAGGGTATGGAGATACTTTGTTCGTGGAGGGCAGTTGTTGGAACTTCAGTGCGGGTGCATCTGAAAAGGAGATGTTTCGATGTCAGTATAATGGCGGCTCGTCTGATTATGTTGTGCCGGATGAAGCAAATGCTTCCGGCGGACTCGCAGAGGCGTATCAGTATCAGTGGACGGACGATAACGGAAATATGAAGCTGCCGATCGATAAGGACAGTGATACAACGAAGTGCTGGCTCAGCAAGGTTGTCAAGGGCAATTTTAATGGAAACCCATATGGCATGGAGCAGGTAATCATGAGCTGTGGTGTCAAGAGCGACAGTATGGTGTCATGGGGGCTTTCTGCACTCAGCCGGAAGGCAGTCGGAGCGGAGGATACCGCCGGATACGCGCGTTTTACACAGGCTTCGGGCTGGGGAGATATCTATCTGAGTTTGGCGGCAGTTGATTATGATGAGGACGGCATGATCGTTAAGTTTGATCATAAGGAGAGTTATTTCAGTGATCCGAATGTTGTTGCCGTGCTTCAGGCGGCACCGTATTTCTCGGATCTGGAATCTACGGACGGCAATTACAGCACCAATGGCTCTACGGCATACGGCAAAACGACAGGCTCCTCCACCACAAATTCAGCCGAGTTTTCGGTATCAGCCGGGGTGATCACAGGATATGAGGAGGATGTCAGTATTCTCGGATTTTACGATGTCGTAGGAATTGATTTTGAAGTGGAGGCGAGCGTCAGTGCCGGCTATGCAAAGGAATTTACGAACGGGAAGAGCTATTCTACTTCTTACGAGGCAGACAGTACGGATGACAGTGTGGTGCTGTCGATGACGCCATACACAAGGTATGTGTATAAAAGTTATGTGCCGGGATTTAAGCTGCCGACACAGAGCCGCTACAATGGGCTGAAAAAGCAGCTTGAACAATATAAGAGCAGTTACGAGACGGCAGAACAGGAATATGCAGAGATCAAGCAGAAGAAAGGAATATCCTATCGATTTAAGAAAGCAGCGCTTGCCAACCGGGTTTCCGTTGCTGCAAACAGATATAACAATGCATACAGCCGGCTTCAGGCAATCGACAAGGCACTGGAGCAGGGATATGAGTGCGGACAGCAGATTGCGGGAAGCTGGAAGGATTATTATGTTTCCGTGCCTCAGACACCGCGTATGACCATGCTTACAGTGACAGAATATGACCGTGTTGCGAAGGAAAACGGTGAATTTGACAAGATCCGCGGAAATGTTCTGACGAACACGCCGGGCGATCCGTTTTCCTACCGGGCTGCGATCGGAGCCTCTTTCGATGGAGGAAAGGTCGTTGATGATGTATCCGGTGCAAAGGATAATTTCGTTAGAGTCAGCAGGGGAGGCAATTCTATCACACAGGGAATTGAAGTGGAAAGTGAAAATTCGGATACCGTGACCTGGGGAACCAGTGTGGAGACACATCTTGTGACAGAGGAAGGCGGTGTTAAGACCGGTGTCAGTGCGGGTGCCGAGGCAAACGGCAGCGTGACATGGACGAATTATAACGGAGCGGAATATTCCGGAACGGTTGCCGGTATTCCTGCGAATGTAGAGCAGTCCTATTCCTTCATGTGGCGATTCGGAACATGGGATACGATGTTAAACGGACAACGGACAAAGGTGCTTGGCTATCTTGTGAAGGGACAGGAGGCACCACCGGCACTGCCATCTGACATTACAGTGACGGATGCCACAGCGGATTCCCTGACCTTGAGCTGGACACACAGCAACCGTAAGGGAGTGCGCTATCGCATCTGCCTGTTGGAGGATAATGAGGAAGAAACGCCGATTGCAGAAGTTTCTTCCGCCCGATCCGGTTATACGATCGGTAACGGTCTGCTTCAGCCGGGAAAGACATACCGTTTTACGATGCAGAGTGTCGGTTATATGGAGACAAGTGCATCCAGCCTTCCGGTGTATGGAAGAACCAAATACGCTGCCGGAACAGATACACCGACAATTGAACTGCAGCCGGAGGATACGGCGGTTGTGGAAGGCGGGAAAGCAGAATTTTCGATTTACGCGACACCGGTAAAGGGAAGCAATGGTTCTGTGCGGTATCAGTGGCAGTGCAGACAGGGAGCAGGTGCAGTGTGGGAGGACATTGACGGTGCAGACAGTATGGATCTTGCGGTGCCGGATGTGACTGCGGATATGGACGGATGGCAGTATCGATGCGTTGTTTCTCAGTTTTACGGCAAAACGATCGAGATCGACAGCGAACCGGCGGCTCTTACTTTAAAACAGCGTCTTGCATCGGTTGTCAGAATGGATCCGTTGGAGAAAACAAGCGGTCGTGCAGCTGATGTGGAAAAGGTGCAGAAGGAAGAAGAGACGCGAAGCTACGAGCCGTTGAAGTTGACGGTCAAGGTGACAAATGGTAATTTGCAGGTGGCAGAGCTGAAGGGCAATGTGAAATATTTTGGGGAGTACACAGGCAATTATTCTGTGACTGTAGGTAAAAAAATTACAGAGGATGCGGTTATTCTGGAAGAATTGGAAGGAAGTGCCTCCGACAGCAATTACAAAGCGACGGTGGATCAAATTGTAAATGCAGCACAGTCCGGATCGTTTCACTATCTTTTCCTGAGAATTTTTAAGGACGATGCAACCCGTACAAAGTTGAAAAATTATCTGTCTGACAAAGGTTCTGTCCGCAGCCGTGAAAATGATCCTGAGACCGATACGCTGTCTCCGAATATGGATCTGACGGTGGAGATAACGGAAGAGAATTTTAACCATTTAAAGTATAGGGAACTTACCGCAGATGATTATGAGAGCACGGTTCCATATGATGACGAATATGTTTATGGGCTTGCTTCCGGTCGGAAGACAATCACCCATACACAGCCGGTGGGAGGCGAGGAGCAGACGCTGTCTGCACAGATTGTCTCTGAAGAGGAGGAGCCGTTAAACGGGGAAGCGGTCTGCGAAATCATGAATCTGACGACAGGAGAAACAGAAAATACAGCGCTTACTGTTACAAATGGGTGTGCTTCAGGAAAGTGGACGCCGTTTGGAACTGGCTACTATAAATTAACGGTAAAATATCAGGGAGATGAGGAGTATTATGGTGCAGCGGCGGAGAATCCGCAGTATTTTACAGCATATAATTCCAAGAAAAAGACATTGCCGGGAGTAGAGCTGGAGAATACGCCGGTTTACGGAGAGGAAATTTCGCTTCAGATGAGTCTTGCCAAGACGGATCAGGTAGAGGATGTTACGGAAGCGGCCTCCTTTACATTGGTAGGCAAAAAGGATCGGAAGCGCACTGCGATCACCGTGGAAAACGGCAAATGGGCGGTTAACGAGCTGCCGGGCGAGTATATTTTGGAAGCGTCGATAACAAAGGATGGCGTGACTTATGAATGTTCCCGGGAGGTACAGATCGAGAAGGCACAGCTATATGTAACGGTTGATCCGGTTACGGTGGATGTCAGCAAAACGACAGATTACCAATATCAGTTTGCAGCTGCGCAGTTAAAATTCCGGGGCTTGTCTGCCGGAGATGAAGACGCCGCCAGAGCTCTGTTTACTGCCGGTGCCAATGAGCAGGAAATTGGCAAGGACAGCAAAGGAAAGCCATATGCGGCAGATTACAGTATTTATACCGGAATTAAGGAGGATGCAGAGACAGCGGAAGTGAATGAGCTGCTTGCAAAATACGAGGTGTGTACGATAAACAGTACACTTAGTTACACCGGCAATAAGACCGGAAGCTATCTGGTACAGTACGGCGCAGATGGCAGCGGCATTGTCAACGCATCCACCGAAAAAGGTACAGCAATCGCAAACGGCGGGTCTTATGCGGAGGATTCAAAACTTTATTTTAAAGCAGTTCCGGCTCAGGGCTGGAATCTGAAAGGATGGAAGGTCAATGGCAAAGATGCGGAGTATGTTCAGGGAATCACATTTGTAAATGGAATGCTGAAAACAGCCTTGACGGACGACATTCAGGTAACTGCTGTATTTGAAGATCCGTCGGCAAGTGAGAAGCCGGCAGAATCAGCAGCCCCAACACAGAGTCCGGGAGAAAGCAGTTCACCGGTTGTCTCCGGAAAGCCGCAGGATCCAACGCAAAGTCCTGTGATTCCGACGAATAAGCCAGATACACCACAGATTTCCGGCAGTCCGGATGTGCCGCAGGTATCCGATAAACCGGACACGCCACATAACTCCGGCAGTCCGAATGTACCGCAGGTGTCTGGAAAACCGGACATACCACAAAGCCCCGGCAGCCCGGATGGCACACAGGCATCGTCAAAACCGAATAATGCGTCCGCCACCGGAAAAGATGGAGCATCAGCAGACGGGACACAAGCAGGAAAGGATGATGGAAAGGCAGCAATCGGCATGTTCTTTATGGTGAAGGGCGTGACTTACCGTGTAACTGCAACCGATCAGGTTTCTTGTGTTAAGGCGAAAAAGAATATCAAGGGAAGCGTTGTGATTCCGGATACGATCACGTATTCCAAAGTAACCTATAAGGTCACAGCTCTTAGTGCAGGAGCGTTCCGAAACTGCAAAAAGCTGACAAAAATAACCATTGGTAAGAATGTGGAAACCATTGGAAAGGATGCCTTCCGAAGCTGTAAAAAGCTGAAGCAGATCACGATCAAAACAGAGAAGCTCACAGCAAAATCCATCGGAAAGAATGCATTTAAGGGCATCCGTAAGAATGCAGCGATCCGTGTTCCGAAAACACAGAAAAAGTCATATACAAAATGGCTTAAGAAAAAGGGAGGTTGTTCAACAGCAAAAATCAAAGCATAGAACAGAAATTAAAATATAGCTTCGATTGGAAACAGGGCTTTGCTTAATAAGCTTCACATAAATATATAACTGCACCCATAATCAATGTGCGAAGCTTGAGAAAATAATAATCTTAATGATAGAACTGTCGGGGATCCATGCCGTTGTTTGTGGTGTCTCCGGCAGTTTTATCTTGAGTATCGGATGCTTATATGGTAAGGTAAAGGAAAACATCAGAGAGGAGAAAACCGGGTGAATACTACATGGAATGAAAATACAAAACGGTGGGTCGGGATCATTCTGCCGCTTGTGCTGGCACTGATCTCAGCACTGGTCGTGTCAAGGTTTGCAGCATCGGCAGACTTTCATGAGAAAACGATCACGGCACTTGACGACAAAAAGGCAACGGTTCTGGAGTTGACGGCAGCATCAACGGCGGCGTCTGCGGCAATCACGCTGCTTCCGGGAGACACGGCAACCCCGATCGCAGAAAAGCTGGCGGATATGAGTACCTATTTCCTGATCGTTCTCTGTGCGATCTATGTTGAGAAATATCTGGTCACAGTGACCGGCTATGCTTCGTTTGTCATGCTGATCCCGATTGCCTGTGTCCTTTATTCGGCGGGAACGGCAATTGCAAAGGATGCATGGAAAAAGCTGGCAAGAAAGTTTGCGTTATTTGCTATTGCAATCGTTCTGGTTATTCCTGCCAGCGTCAAGGTGTCTGATCTGATCGAGCATACGTATCAGTCTTCTATCCGGGATACGGTGGATGCTGCCAAGGAAGCAACGAAGGATATCCAGAACAGCAGTGACGGACAGCAGGACAGTGACAGCAGCGATAACAGCGGAGTACTGTCAGGCATCATTTCCGGCATTAAAAACGGTGTGTCCGATATTACGGACAAGGTCGAAAACGTGATCAATCAGTTTATTGAAGTTCTGGCGGTGATGTTAGTCACCTCCTGCGTCATCCCGATACTGGTGCTGGTGTTCTTCTTCTGGCTGGCGAAGAGTATGCTGGGGATGGAACGCAACAAAAATGTCTTTTAAAAGTGCTCGAATAACTGCTAAAAATGTCATTTTACGCCATTTGGCGTTTCAGGGCACTATAGAGGATGTTATCTTTACAGATTTGGACACCTTGACTTTACATCTGTTATAAAGTTTAATCTTGATGATGTGGATTTTGATAGAAAGGTACGGTACCAAAGATGGAAAGAAATTTGACGACCGGCAATATCGGGAAAACGATCGCATATTTTGCGCTGCCTTATCTGCTGTCTTATTTTTTGCAGACGCTGTATGGAATGGCAGATCTGTTTATTATCGGTCAGTTCGACGGTGTGGACGGGATTACTGCTGTTTCCAACGGTGGACAGGTTATGCATATGCTGACGGTGATCATTGTCGGACTGGCGATGGGAACAACGGTGACGATCGGCAAAAGTGTCGGAGCAGGGAAGCTTGATGCGGCTTCGGCTTCGATCGGCAACACGGTGACATTTTTCATGGGAATGTCGGTTGTGGTCATGGCGGTTCTTGTATTTCTGGTAAATCCGATCGTTACCCTGATCGGGATCCCGGCAGAGGCAGTTGCCGGAACGAGACAGTATCTGTTCGTCTGTTTCCTGGGGATACCGTTTATCACTGCATACAATGTGATCAGTGCGATCTTCCGCGGACTTGGCGATTCCCAAAGTCCGATGTATTTCATTGCGATTGCCTGCGTTGCCAATATTGTGTTAGATTATGTGTTTATCGGAGGTCTTGGAATGGGACCGATCGGTGCTGCACTGGGAACAACTCTGGCACAGACGATCAGTGTGATCATATCTCTGATTGCGATCCGCCGCAAGGAAACGGGAATCCATCTGACGAAGAAGGAGCTTCGGGTGAAGAGAGATGTTCTGGGTCAGATCTTAAAGATCGGTATTCCGGTTGCCGTGCAGGACGGCTGTATTCAGGTCGCATTTATTGTGATCAGTGTGATCGCCAACCATCGTGGGCTGAATGATGCAGCGGCAGTCGGTGTTGTGGAAAAACTGATCGGTATGATCTTTATCGTGCCATCCTCCATGCTGGCAACGGTGCCTGCATTATCTGCACAGAATATCGGTGCAGGAAGGCATGACCGGGCGAGAAAGCTTCTTTACTATGCGATTCTGATCACCGGCAGTTATGGGATCGTCATGACCATTCTGATCGAACTTTTCTCAAAGCAGACAGTTGGTATTTTCACAACGGATGCGGCAGTGATCCTGTTGGGAAGCCAGTATATCAGCTCGTATATTATTGACTGTATTTTTGCGGGAATTCATTTCTGTTTTACCGGATATTTCTGTGCATACGGAAAATCATATATTGGATTTATCCACAATATTTTGTCAATTTTGTTGCTGCGTATTCCGGGTTCTTACCTTGCCTCGAAAATGTATCCGCATAATCTGTTTCCGATGGGATTTGCGGCACCGGCAGGCTCTATTTTGTCGATTGTGATCTGTGTGGGAGCGTATATCTGGATGCAGAGATCAATGCGTGGAGGGCGAAATGCGATGTCATAAAAATATCATAATTTTGACATTGATATCCCCGTGTATGAGGCATATAATTCAATGAAACATACAGGAAAGGGGAGATTTATAATGAGAGCGTATGGACGTTTTATGAAAAATATAGCGGCACTTGCACTTCTTTTTGCACTGCTGTCCCTGCTCCTGCCGTTCTGCAGTTTTCAGGCAGCCGGGCAGGACATGACCCTGTCGGGTCTGGACGTGCTGAAAGCGGGAGGCAGTGCCGCTTACACATATATACAGCAGGGAAGTGTGCCGGATGATCATATTATGAAAGCACCGTTTTCCTGGGGGGATGTGAAGGAGGGGCTTCATTATGCTGATGATGCAGGAGCCTCCGATCTGCTTATCGCCGGAGGTGTGGCAGCAGGCCTGCCGGTACTGTTCTGTCTTCTTGCTATGTGCATGCTGTTTCTGGCAGAGGGATCAAAGACTATGGTCGTGCCAACATTTTTAACGCTGCTTACAGTGTTGGAGCTTGCAGTGGCGCTGCTTGGATTTCCTGCGCTGCACCCGTATTTTCTGACGGGAGTGTATCTGTTTGCGGTGCTTCATGTGGTGGCACTTGTGTTTATCTTATTTGGGTGGCTGACCGGAGGTTATCGGGAGCCTGACCGGAAAGAGCGTGACCGCAGCCGAAGAAATGATTCTGGAGATGACGGTCGAAGTGGCAGAAGGAAACACCGCCATAAGCGAGGCAAGCGAAAGAAGTCCGGCCGGAAAAGGAGCAAAAAGGATTCAAACGATAAGAAAAATAAAGAAAAGAAGGATCAATCCAAAGACGAAAAGAAAAAAGAAGCTCAGCCAAAGGCAGCTGCTGCAGTTGGAAATGTTTGTGATGGCACAGGGATTTATCAGGGATTTCAATGGAATTTGAGGAGCGAGGCATCTTCGCGCGTGACGATTGGGACGACACCTGAGGCGATGCGTGGGATTGAGACGGGCAGCCTGAAAGCAGCCGGTCACATTGCTGATCATAATTGTCAGATCAGTTATCATCCGGAGGATGGAAGCTACACGATAGACAGTCACGCAGCAGAGCGTATTGTACTGCGGCAGAATGGCAAGGCATTGCATCAGTTGAATAATGGAGACAGTGTCCGTGTTTTGGGACAGGTAAAAATGGAGGTTGGCTCCTCACATTCTATGCGGCTGAAATAGTATTTTTCTTCGCAAGAGGGTTAATTTGTGGTATAATAACTCCAAAATCCAGATGTTTCGCATCTGTCGCGCCCGCGAGTGAGAAAAAGCGGAGCTTTTTCGAACCTTTTGCCGAAGCGTATGAATTTACAACATAACAACTCCAAAGGAGGAGCTTGCGAATGAAAAAGAAAAATGGAAAACGAATCATTGCCGGCTTGCTGGCAGCAGGTCTTTTTGCGGCTTCGGTGCTCTCACCGCTTCAACCGGAGGGAGCCGCTGCAGCAACAAAGATCAAGGTTTCAAAGACAAAAGTAACCGTTGCCGGAGGAGGGCAGGTTACTGTCAAAGTGAAGAATACCGGCAGCCGGAAAGTGAAAGCAAAAGTGTCCGGCAAAAAGATTATTGCCGTAAAGGTGATGAAAAAGAAAATCCGCATTACCGGAAAGAAGAGCGGCAAGACTAAGCTCATATTGAAAGCGGCGCACATGAAGAAATGTGTGATCCGTGTTACTGTCAGAAATATGGGACAGAATGATCCTCAGGACAGTACGAAACCGATCGAATCATCGCTGCCGGATCAGACCACTGTGCCGACGATGGCTCCGCAGCCGCCGGTGACGTCAGTGCCGACGACAACACCGCCGCCAAGCGTCACAGCGGTACCGGCTGAAACGCCGACGCCAAACCCGACACCGCAGCCAAGTCAGACTCTGACACCAACAGTTACACCAGAGCCAAGTCAGACTCCGGTGCCAACGCAGACTTCACAGTCGACGGTGACGCCGGATCCTACAACGGCACCGGAGCCGGGTGAAACGGAGATACCATTTTCGACGGTTGCCCCAACCGGACAACCAACGATCATTGTGACCATTCCGCCAACAGCGAAGCCAACCGTAAAACCGACGGCAGCTGTAGGCACGGCAGATGCGCCGACAGAGACTCCGATACCAACGTTGGCACCGACAGTCAAGCCGGCAATAACACCAACTGTCATCCCGACCGCGACGGTAAAACCGACAGTGGCACCAACGGTCAAGCCGACGACCAAACCGACAGTAAAACCGACGATAACTCCAACTGTAACGGCGAAACCGACAGTAACATCGACAGTCAAGCCAACGGCTAACCCAACGATCAAGCCGAGCGAAACACCGCTGCCAACAGAGACAGCAGCACCAACGGTCAAGCCGACGACCAAACCGACAGTCAAACCAACTACTGTTCCAACAGCAACGCCGGTTGCGACAATGAAGACAACGCAGCTTTCCTTTGCGAAGAAGTCTGTATATATTGGAGAGAGTATAACTGCTTTGAAAGCGGAGTGGGGTGAGCCGGAACGTATAGATCCGCTGCCACAGAAGAGCCTGTACGGATACATTTATAACGGCAACAGCCAGACAGAACCGTATCTGATTGTCGGCGTTAAGGGCGAAAAGGTCGTTTCTTACTTTACGATCGCGAAAAACTTCACAGCCTATGATGCAGTGATAAGCGCCGATGATAATGAGACAATTCAGCAGACGAAGCTGATACAGCAGGGCGCATCGGCACAGTCGATGATCGATGCGGGCTGGACCGAGCCGGGAACCTACGAGTTTGATGCTCTGGACAGCAGCAAGAGTGAGGCAAGAGTCGGAACGGAGGCATATTACAAGCTGACAGATAACGCATATATTTATGCATTCAGTGATTACTTTGATGGAGGAGACAAATCCATCTATGGAATGTACGCATTTTCCGGAGAATGCACCAAGTATTCCATGATGTACCGCACATATATGACATTTACCGATGAGATTCTCCGTGCGGCGGAGCAGGAGGTCTATGAGATGACCAACGCATACCGCAACTATATGGGGAAAGCGTTATTTAAGCTGGAGGACAGAACGACTACGGCAGCCAGAAAGCACAGTGAGGATATGGCAAATAACAACTATTTCCAGCATAACAGTCTGGATGGCTCGAAATTCTCCGCACGGTTGACGGCAGAGGGTATCAGTTGGTCGGGAGCCGGAGAGAATATATGTGCCGGAGCCGGCGATGCGATCAATATGGTGATCGGCTGGATCGGTTCCTCCGGACACCGAAAAGGTATGCTGACGGATTTCAAGTATATCGGAGTCGGAGCGGCGTATAGCAGTTCTGCAGATTATGGTATCTACTGTACGCAGGATTTTTGGAGGTAGAGTGATTTCCTGTATAATCAAAAGAGATTGTGTCTTTATTGGGCACAATCTCTTTTGATATTCAGCAATTCTTTGATAAGCGTAATTACGATGTTATAAATTCATATAATTCTGCAAAATGTTATGAACTGTTTTTATTGATGCTGTTTTACATATTCCGTCAGGATAGCATCGTCCTCCGGCATCTGACAGCCGACGATATAATGACCTTCATTATCAGAGCAGCGGATGATACGACCCTCTAAAGTGCTGTGATCGGTAAGCTCGAACTGCTCCAGTGTTATCGTGATCCTTTCGCCCTTGGCGGTGGCAAAGAATGGAGCGTCTGTGATGAAGGCAAATCCGTTTCCGCTGATATTGTCCATCTGTCCCGTAAACTCCTGTCCGGTTTCCGGGACAGTGATGACGCAGGAGTTGGTCAGATCTATACGCGGATATTTGCGGCGGTTATTGATCTTTGGACGGGAGCTGATCTGTACCTGATAGTGGTCAGCATCCGTTTTGTCCGGGGTGATCGCTGCGTTTTCCCAACAGTAAAGAACATTATCGACGGTTACCTGTACGTTGCAGGTCGTTGGATGGGTGATAGCAGCATCCGGGAGGGTGATAGCGATTCCCTGCGCCAGAGGCTGGATCAGTTCTCCGTGATATTTACGACTGGCATCATCGGTCGGTATAATGATCACCTTCATGCCCGGCTGCAGATCCTCCAGCCCCATAAAGCCGCCAATTCCAAGCTCGCACATCAGAGCTTCGACAACATTCTCAATCGTGTTGATATTTACGGCAGTTTCATCATATTTACTGAGCATGCGGTGACAGATCTCATTTGATCCGGAAATGCCGGAGGTCATATCCTCCACGGTGGAGGAGACCTGTTCCATATTTGTCACAAGCTGGCGGTTCGACTGTTCCACACGCTTCATTGCGGCATCAATGGTATGAATGTGATGCTCGATCTGGTTGGAATCTGATGTGATCGTGGTAATATTTTGATTTGTCTTGGCAACCTTCTCCAGAGTGATCCGGATCAGCTTTAATGTATTTTCGATGGCGTGCGTCATCTGGTCAGAGGTTTCCTCGAGACGGATCAGTGCTTCCTTGATCTGGCTGGAGGATTCCTTTGTCTCTGCACTTAAGGTGCGGATCTGATCCGCGACAACAGCAAAGCCCTTGCCCGCTTCTCCGGCTCTGGCGGCCTCGATGGATGCGTTGAGTGCCAGAAGATTCGTCTGATTGTTAATGCTTTCAATCGTGCCGGTTTCCTGCTTCACCATTTCAAACTCATCCTTAAATGCCTGAAGCGTTTGCTCTGTATCGGAGGAAAGCTCTGACATAGTCCTTGTAGTCTGAAGCAGACTGTTCAGATCCTCGGAGCTGTTCTGGGCGTGAGTGCCGGATTCGTCGATCAGCTTGACCATTTCCTCGATCATCACGGCAATGTGCTGTACCTGGGAACTGATGTCGCTGGTCATATCTACAGAGGATGTTGTTGTGGTCTGAAGATTGATATTGTTATTGTTCAGCGTGTCCATCTCGGCAGCAACAATATCAGCGCCGTGCTTGTTTTCACCGGCAAGCTCACGGACAACCAGGACGCCGTCCATAATGGAATTGCTGGCATTTTTGACCTTCTCGACCGTCGTGATCACACGGTGCAGATCGTTTTTGATGCTGTCTGTCATAGCACCGTCCGATTCGTTCAGATGGCGGATGGACATACCGTAGCAGATATAACAAAGAATGATGCAGGACAGCTCAAGTTGATAATCCTTCATGTTCGTGGCGGAGTTCATACCAAGAACAGCGTAGCGGTAAATGGAGCTGCCGATAATGATCAGGGCATTCACAATGCCGCAGTACCGCATGAAAAGCTGATCCTTATAGATCACCAGAAGACTGGTAACGGGAAGAACATAAGTAAATGCGATCGGCGACGAGGTCGTACAGATCACATATGTATAGAAAATACCATAACCGATCACCAGATCCAGTTTGTAGCGTTCCGTATTCCAGCCCCGGGTTCGAAGCAGGATCTCTCCGGTAATAAACGGAATCCAGCAAAGAGCCAGAAAGATCAGATAATATCTGGTGCTGTACAGACCGTTTGAAAAATCAGATCCGTAATTGGCGGACAACAGGATCGCAAAAATAAGCCATATTTTGCGCGCCTTGCGGTTTGCTTTTTCCTTGAAAAGTTTTTCGTCATAATTCATATAAATACCTGTGCCTTTCAGAAATAACCCCTAAAATTGTCGTATATATTCGGCAATCGCCTCAAGTGTCTGTGTGCTCTCCGGCAGCTCCGGTTCAAAAGCGCTGAAGGCGTGTGTCAGCCGTTTATCATCCGGAAAGTCCATGATTGCGGACTCCATCCGGGCGGCATCCAGTGCCATTTTAAACTGCATTGTGTAGTGACGCAGATGATCTTTGCCACTTGTCACAAGAAAGCATGGTGGCAGAGACCGGATAATATCCGGATGCTCCGGGTTGACATATGGTGCAAATGCTGATTTCTTATAATGTTTCCCGTAAAGATATCTGGGCATAAACAGTCCGATCTGATCCGGCTTATTCGTGTAAAACATACCGCTGATCAGTCCAAGCGCATTTAATGGCAAAGCAGATGGTGTGACCCCGGCTGCCTGTGCGACCTTCGGATTGCGCTGTGCTGCCGCAGTATATACAAGAAGACAGGCTCCGCCGCTGTCTCCGACCGCATAGACCTTGTCCTGATCACCCTGATACTTTGCAAGCTGACCCTGTATAAAATCGAGTGCAAGGAAAATATCCGCAATCTGATCATAAATCTGACAATCCGGAATAAGCCGGTATTCCACATTAAACACCAGAAATCCCAGTGTACACAATTTGGCACAGAAGTATTGGTTAAATTCCTTGTTGCCAAGCAAAAGCCCCCCGCCGTGAACATTTACGATCACAGGAAGTGCCTCGGGAGAAGACGGTGCAGAATTCGGCTGGAAAATGTCCAGCCGGTGTGCCTTGTCGTGATCAGGAGCATAGGGGATATCAAGCGTCATCGTAACGTTATCCGGAAAAGTAAACCGATCGTTCCGGTTTGCATACTCCCTGTTAAAATCCTCGCGCTGCCTGTAAAACATATTTTTGATAAACTGTCTCATAAGATTAACCCGCTCTCATTTGTATTGCTTCTTCTATCATACCGAATTATTGAGGCAGATTCAATGAGTATTTTTATTTTTTAAAGATATGATATAATTGCAAAAATTTTACTTACCTGATCAAAGATCGTCTGATCGATTGCCATATGATGCAGAATGTCAATCATGAGCTTTTTACGGAGAGTGTGAAAAAAGAAATTCCGGTCAGCATGGGGCGGGAGGATAAAGGGTGGTGACGACAATCATGTAGAAAATCAATCTGTCCCATTTAACGGACAGACATGATTGCTAAGATAAAATGAAAGAATTATAAATGAAAAATAAAGAATAAATTTTAGAAAAATATTGTGCTGTTTTTTGCATGCAAAATGTAATAATCGTATACCAAAATAAAAAATTTGTATTGCATATTTTTAGCAGTGATGATAATATGTTTTTGTAGCAAACGAAACGACTCTGTGGGGGAGTTGTTTCAGTAATGTATTGGGCGTGATTAGGATGTGTAAAGACATTTTTTGTGGGGACAAAGGATGTCTTTTTTCTGCACAAAAATAACAGAGTGATCATGAAAAACAGGTTATATAATATAGGTTTTATAACTGTTTTTTGTCGTTTCTTATATCCGGAATTCAGGACGGTTATTTTTCAGATATAGGATTGCTTTGTTTGAAACGTGTGTACTGTTTATGGGACAGTACATTTGTTTGTGCTTTCTGCAGAAATTATATTCTGATCAGCCGGGAAGGAGAATCTTATGGCTTTACGTAAGAAAGCAATGGCCATTGTCCTGAGTATGGCAATGGTTGCAACGTCGCTGTCGTTACCCAATATGACGGCGAAAACGGCACAGGCTGCCGGCAGTAGTTTTCAGAACCTGAACCAGTCGCAGATCACGGAGGCGATGGGTGTCGGGTACAATCTCGGTAACTCGTTGGAGGCTGCAAGTTCAGGAACACCAAATGAAACCGCTTATGGTAATCCAAAGCTTACGGAGGATCTTGTGTTAGCAGCAAAGGATGCCGGTTTCAAATCTATCCGTATTCCGGTTTCTTATCTCAGCATGATCGACGATAACAACGGATACAAGATCGACTCCTCATGGCTCGATCGTGTACAGCAGGTTGTTGATTACTGCGTGGATAATGATATGTATGCGATCGTGAATATGCACGGAGACGGATACACAACAGTAAATGGCGGATGGCTGTTATGCGGCAGCTACGACCAGACCAAAATTAAAGCGAAATACAAAGCATGCTGGGAGCAGATCGCAGATCGTTTCAAGAATTACGATGAGCATCTGATCTTTGAGTCCATGAACGAGGAGTTCGACGGAACCTATGGAACACCTAGCAGAACTGCTTATGCAAATATCAATGCGTACAATCAGATCTTCGTTGATACCGTGCGTAAATCCGGCGGCAATAATGACCAGAGATGGCTGCTGATCCCGGGCTGGAATACGAACATCGATTATACCGCAGGGGATTACGGCTTTGAAATGCCGACCGACAATTATTTATCTTCAAACATCGCTTCCGGACAGAAGAGAATCATGATTTCTGTTCATTACTACGATCCATGGGATTTCTGTGGAACGGAGTCCGGAGCAACGACCCAGTGGGGCGACAGCGTAACCGATGCGTCCAAGAAAGCAAGCTGGGGCGATGAATCTTACATGGTTTCCCAATTTAAGAAAATGTACACCAAATTTGTTTCTCAGGGATATCCTGTGGTGATCGGTGAATTTGGTGCCATCAACAAAGCAAATTATGACAGTCAGAATAAGACCTGCCGTGCGGAATATTATCAGAAGGTCTGCTATTATGCAAAGCAGTACGGAATGATTCCGGTAGCATGGGACAATGGTTATAATGGCGATTATGGTTTTGCGATCATTGACCGTTATTCCAACAAGGTCGTTCATCAGGAGCTGATGGATGCAATGATGGAGGTTTATGGCGGAAATGAGTCTGCCACAGCAACAGGAATCACATTGAGTCAGTCCTCCATGACCATTCACATCGGAGACGAGAAGCAGCAGCTTACCGCAACATTAACACCGGCAGACAGCAAGGATAAGGTTTTATGGAGCTCCAGCGATGAAGCCGTTGCAACCGTTAATTCCAAGGGACAGGTAACCGCTGTCGGTGCCGGAACATGTACGATCACTGCATCCGTACCACTCGGCTACAAGGCAACCTGTGAGGTGACAGTTCCTCAGGCCAATTATGTACGCGCCAAAATGTACCTGTTGGAGACAGCAAGCTGGCAGTCAGTGATCAGCGATGAGTATGTTGACATTTATTCGGACGGCGGAGATTTCTCTCTGTCTCTCGATGCAACAAAGAGCCAGCTGCAGAACATCGGCTCACTTTACATTAAGGACATTAACGCGGCAGATGATGAGGCATCTGTATTTGATAAAGCAACCATTAAAGTGAAGTCCTTTGAGATCAATGGACAGAAGTACACCATGAAAAACGATACCTTCACATACGATGTATCACAGAAGGCATCCGATGATGGTCTGATCTGCCCGATCTTTAACTTCTCATTCATCAACGTATGGGCCAACACCCATGTTAATAACGTAACCGTAGAAAATGCAAATTACAAAGCATATTTCAACAATGTAAATTATCAGACCGTAAACTCTGTAAAAATAAACTTTACGGTATCCGGAATCAACGGAAGCGATGCGAAGCCAACGGCAGCACCAACGGTAGCTCCGACCAAGGCACCGACTGCAAAGCCGACCGTAGCACCAACGGTAGCTCCGACAAAGGCACCGACTGCAAAGCCGACCGCAGCACCAACCGTAGCTCCGACCAAGGCACCGACTGCAAAGCCGACCGTAGCACCAACCGTAGCTCCGACAAAGGCACCAACGGCAGCACCGACGCAGGCTCCTGTGATCACAGGAAAGAAAGTGATCGCATCCAACCTGACATCTACCTATGCAACCAATGATCCGTCATGGCTCATGAATGCATCCGATAATGATATTGTAACCGTTGTTTACACATGTACCGATCCATCCCATGCAAACTGGGGAATCCTTGGATGGGGCGCATCGGTAGACAATACATGGCAGAATGGTGACAACTACTCTGCAGCAAGCAATGCAACCGAAGAGGTTACCAAAGTTTACACCGTAAAAGAACTGAAGAAATCATTAAACATCAAAGCAAACTCCAGTGTAACTTATCTGTGCCTGTCCGTATGGAATGGCGGCAAGATCGTCAGCCTTTCTATTGCAAGCACCGACGGCGAAACACCGGAGCCAACGGTAGCTCCAACAGAAGCACCGACCGTAGCTCCAACCGTTGCCCCAACTGAGGTGCCAACAGAAGCACCGACAATTGCACCAACCGTAGCACCGACTGTTGCTCCGACAGCAGCACCAACGACTGCACCAACAACGACACCTGCCGGTGACTCTAAAATAACAGGCAGCGTGAAGCTCACAAGTAACTGGGGAAGCGGCGGAATCGCCCAGATCACTCTGACCAACGAGACAGGCGTAAGCTACACAAATGGATGGACTGTAGAGTTCACATTAGACCGCGAGATCACATCTATGTGGAGCGGCGAGTGCGTCAGCCTCGGCAAAAACCGTTACCGCATAAGCAATCCCGGCTGGGACGGAAATTGGGCAGCCGGAAAGACAATCACATTAAATTGTGGTGTCGGCGCCGGAAGCGATTCTCCGATGATCACGGATATCGTTATGAAGTAACTACTCCGAAAAGATTGTTTTCATTCACAAAACCAAATTTTATTTGCCATATGTATTAATATAATGAGATTTGGGGCAAAGAGATTTGTTCCAAACGAATGCAGCCGGTACGACCGAGAGGACGTACCGGCTGTGTTTGTTTGGGGATGGATATGGCATTGATTGAAAAAAACGGGTTTTCGTGATATGCTTTTCTTATATTAACTCGTATAATAATAGAAGAAAAATATGAAGCTATTTTTAAATTTATCCCAGAGAATAACGGAGGAAAAGAGAATGGTTGATACCCAAAAGGAACAGGAACGTGATGAACTACACCGCGCTATATGGGCGATTGCAGATGAACTGCGTGGTGCAGTAGATGGATGGGACTTTAAGAATTATGTTCTTGGCACAATGTTCTATCGTTATATTTCCGAAAACCTATGCAATTACATAAACAGCGGTGAGAACGATGCAGGCAACATTGATTTTGATTTTGCAGAAATGCCGGATGAGGATGCAGAAGAGGCAAGAGAGGGACTGGTAGAGGAAAAAGGTTTTTTTATCCTTCCGAGTGAGCTTTTCTGTAATGTGCGTGTCAATGCAGCAAATGATGAGAACTTAAATGAAACACTGGAGCGTGTGTTCCGTCACATCGAGGAATCAGCAAAAGGCAGCGAGGCAGAGAGTGATTTTGCCGGATTGTTTGATGACTATGATGTAAACAGTAATAAACTGGGTTCTACAGTTGCAAAGCGTAATGAAAAGCTTGTAAAACTACTGAATGGTGTAGGTGAAATGAATCTGGGCGATGTCAAGGAGCATTCTATTGATGCATTTGGTGATGCATATGAGTACCTTATGACCATGTATGCATCGAATGCCGGAAAATCCGGTGGAGAGTTCTTTACTCCGGCTGATGTGTCTGAACTGCTCACGCGCCTTGGAACTGTAGGGAAAACAGAAATCAATAAAGTATATGATCCGGCTTGCGGTTCGGGCTCATTGCTTTTGAAGGCTGAGAAAATTCTTGGAAAGGATGCTATTCGTAACGGTTTTTATGGACAGGAGATTAATATCACAACCTATAACCTGTGTCGTATTAATATGTTTTTACATGATGTGGGATTTGACAAATTTGATATAGCCTGTGAAGATACGTTACTTAGTCCGCAGCACTGGGATGATGAGCCGTTTGAGCTGATCGTGTCTAATCCGCCGTATTCCATCAAGTGGGCGGGAAATGATAATCCCCTGCTCATTAATGACCCACGATTTGCCCCGGCAGGAGTTCTTGCACCAAAGAGTAAGGCGGATATGGCATTTATTATGCACAGCCTGTCATGGCTTGCATCTAACGGAACTGCGGCAATCGTATGTTTCCCGGGAATTATGTATCGTGGCGGTGCAGAGCAGAAAATCCGTAAATATCTGGTGGACAACAACTATGTGGATTGTATTATTCAGTTACCGAGTAACTTGTTCTTTGGAACTTCTATTGCAACCTGTATTATGGTAATGAAAAAGAATAAGGTGGATAATCAAACGTTGTTTATTGATGCCACAGGCGAGTGCGTCAAGGTTACCAACAATAATAAGCTGACCCCGGAGAATATTGACCATATCGTGGATGTGTTTGCAAAAAGGGAAGAAGTGGAGCATTTTGCACATCTGGCAAGTTATGAGGAAGTATCTGGCAATGATTATAATTTGTCTGTGTCTACTTATGTCGAAGCCGAAGATACCAGAGAGAAAATTGACATTGTGAAGCTGAATGCTGAAATCAAAGAAATTGTTGCCCGTGAGCAGGTGCTTCGTGATGAGATTGATAAGATCATCGCAGAAATTGAGGTGAGTGTATGAAAAAAGAAAAGAATGAAGTGAGTATCGTTCGCTCGTCTGCAGCGGAATATCTTACCTTTATCACTGCTACCGGCAAAAGTGATGTTAACGCAGTGTATTTTGATGAAAACGTGTGGCTGACGCAAAAGATGATGGGAATTTTATATAATGTGGAGACTCATACAATCAACTACCACCTGAAAAAGATATTTGCCGATGGTGAAATTGATGAAGGCTCAGTTATTCGAAAATTTCGAATAACTGCCGCTGATGGCAAGAACTATAACACCAATCACTACAATTTGAGTGCCATCATTGCGGTGGGGAATAAGGTTGATTCCCCTCGTGCGGTGCAGTTCAGGAAATGGGCAAATCATATTATTGAAGAATTTACTGTGAAAGGCTTCGCAATGGATGATGAACGCCTGAAAAATGGAGGAACGGTTCTGACGAAGGATTATTTCAAAGAGCAGTTAGAGCGCATTCGTGAGATTCGTCTTTCTGAACGGCGTTTTTATCAAAAGATCACAGATATCTATGCCACCAGCATTGACTATGACGCAAAGTCGCAAACGACAAGGTTGTTTTTTGCGCGGGTGCAGAATCAGCTTCATTGGGCAATTCATGGCGAAACAGCTGCCGAAACCGTCTATCGTCGTGCAGATAGTACAAAGGAGCACATGGGTTTAACCACATGGAAGGATGCACCGGACGGCAAAATCCAGAAATTTGATGTGGTAGTTGCTAAGAATTATTTGACTAAGGAAGAACTCTCAGCAATGGCGAGAATTGTCAACGCCTACCTGGATTTGGCAGAGCTGAGAGCCGAGGAAGAAGTGCCCATGACCATGGAGGATTGGGCAGAGCAGTTTGAGGGGGTTCTTCGGCTGAGCAGGAAGGACATTCTGACCAACGCAGGTTCTATTTCGGCGAAGATTGCCGAGCAGCATGCATTGAGTGAGTTCGAAAAATACCGTGTCCGGCAGGACCGGCTGTATCAGAGCGATTTTGATAGGGTGTTGTTAGGAGAAACAGAAGCCATTGGGATAACTGACAGCGAATCGCTAACTGAGGGGAGCAATTCAGAACCGAAGGAAGGCGGTGAGGATGCATGAGCAGATTGGATGAGTTGATAAAGGAACTTTGCCCTAACGGGGTGGAGTATAAAACGATTGATGAAATAGCAACAGACATATACCGAGGCTCTGGTATTAAACGGGATCAGGTGACTGAGGAAGGGATACCATGTGTGCGTTATGGAGAAATTTATACAACATACGGTGTCTGGTTTGAAAAATGCAAATCTCATACACAATTGGAGTATGTAAAATCGCCAAAGTATTTTGAACACGGAGATATTTTATTTGCTATAACTGGAGAAAGTGTTGAGGATATTGCAAAATGCTGTGCATATATAGGATATGAGAAATGTTTAGCTGGTGGAGATATTGTTGTACTGAAACACAAAGAAGATCCCCGATATATAAGTTATGCTTTATCCACTGTGGATGCACAAAAACAGAAAAGTGCTGGAAAGGTAAAAAGCAAAGTTGTTCATTCTAGTGTACCATCAATTAAAGCAATTAAGCTTCCTGTACCTCCTCTGGAGGTACAACGTGAAATAGTTCAGATTTTGGACTCTTTCACGTTACTTACAGCCGAGCTTACAGCCGAGCTTACAGCCGAGCTTACAGCTCGGAAGAAACAGTATGAATTTTACAGAGATAAATTACTTACATTTGATACTGAAATTAAACACGTTCGTTTGGGCGATATATGCTCTGTTATTACTAAAGGTACAACGCCTAAAAGCTATACCAAAACAGGGGTATCTTTTGTGAAAACAGAAGCATTTGATGGAACGAAGATTATTCCAGATAAGCTGTCTTATGTGGATGAAGAAACGCATACCACATTTTTGAGAAGATCTATGTTGGAAGAAAATGATATACTTATTACTATTGCAGGAGCAACAATTGGGAAATGCACAATAGTTCCTAAAGAGATTTTACCTGCAAATACAAATCAAGCGCTTGCAATCATTAGGCTTGCGAAAGGCAACTGTCCAAAATATGTAATGTATTTATTGCAATCTGATTTGATGAAGCAATATATGCAAAAAAATATCAAGGGTTCCGCACAACCCAATTTAAATTTGAAACAGCTGAATGATTTTATTATTCCACTTCCATCATTGAATGTACAAGAACGTTTGGCTCGAGTATTAGATAATTTTGAAGCCATCTGCACTGACCTGAATATTGGTTTGCCAGCCGAAATCGAAGCACGCCAGAAGCAATATGAATATTATCGTGACTTGCTCTTGACATTTGCTGAAACAGGTAACACAATTTTGACAGACAGACAGACAGACAGACAGACAGAGCGTAATTAAGCTCATTCAGTATGTGTTTGGCTATGCTATGTTACCATTGGGAAAAGTCGCAAATGTATTTCGAGGAGAATATATCACAAAGAAAAACACAAAAGCGGGAGCTATCCCTGTAATTCTTGGAGGACAAGAACCGGCATACTATATTGATAAGTATAACCATGATGGAGAAATTGTAGTGGTTGCACGAAGTGGAGCATCAGCGGGATTTGTTTCCTATTGGAATCAGAAAATTTTTGTTACAGATGGATTTGGTTATGAGGGGAAAAGCGAATTAATTACCACAAAATTTTTATACTATATTTTGAAAAATATGGAGTCAGAACTAAATGCTATGAAACGTGGCGCAGGTGTTCCGCATGTAAGTGGTGAAATGCTTAATAGCATTGAATTACCGATTCCATCATTACAGGATCAACAGCGTATTGTGGAAATTCTCGACCGCTTCGATACTCTCTGCAATGACCTGACCGCAGGACTTCCGGCAGAAATCGAAGCACGTCAGAAGCAGTATGAATATTACAGGGATAAGCTGTTATCCTTTAAAGAATTACCAAAGTAAGGAGGCGAGGATTTGCCGTACTTTAATATCGTAGCGGAGACATCGGAGAATACCGTTGTCACAGAATATGAACCGGTCAAGAAACGTTCTGACAGTTACCAGAGTGAAGCAGAGCTTGAACAGGAGTTTATCAGTCTGCTCTGTGAACAGGGATATGAATATCTGCCTATTCACACAGAGAAAGACCTGATTGCTAATCTCCGTAAGAAATTAGAGGAACTGAATAACTATCAGTTTTCCGACACAGAATGGGATGAGTTCTTTATAAATTCAGTTGCCAATCCAAATGAGCATATCGTAGAAAAAACACGCACCATTCAGGAAGATAATGTCAAGAATTTAAAGCGTGATAATGGCGAAACCAAGAATATTACACTCATAGATAAAAAGAACATCCATAATAACAGTCTGCAGGTTATTAATCAGTATGTGATCAGCATGGAAAATGGTGCGAAGCATGACAACCGCTATGATGTTACCGTATTGGTAAACGGTCTGCCTCTTGTACATATTGAGCTGAAACGCAGAGGTGTTGCCATCCGTGAGGCTTTCAACCAGATTAACCGCTACCAGAGGGATTCTTTCTGGGCAGGATGTGGACTGTACGAATATATTCAGATTTTTGTCATTTCCAATGGTACAAATACAAAGTATTATTCCAACAGTACCAGACGGAATGCGGAAAAGGAACATGAGAAGCGTGGAGCAAGTAAGACCAAGACCAGTAACAGTTTTGAGTTTACCTGCTTCTGGGCAGATGCCAATAACCGTGTGATTCCTGATCTGATTGATTTTACAAAGACCTTTTTCGCAAAGCATACGATTCTGAATATCCTTACGAAATACTGTATTTTTACATCAGAGGATATGCTGATGGTCATGCGTCCGTACCAGATCACGGCTACGGAGCGAATTCTCAATCGTATCGAAATTGCCAATAATTATAAGAAGTACGGCAGTGTCGAGGGTGGTGGTTACATCTGGCATACCACAGGTTCCGGCAAGACGCTGACTTCGTTCAAGACGGCAAGACTGGCATCGAAGCTGCCTTATATTGATAAGGTGCTGTTTGTAGTTGACCGTAAGGATCTGGACTACCAGACCATGAAAGAATATGACCGTTTTGAAAAGGACGCAGCCAACAGTAATGCTTCAACTGCCATATTAAAACGGCAGTTGGAAGACCCGGACGCACACATCATTATTACTACCATTCAAAAACTGGTTACCTTTATAAAGAAGAATCCGGGCCATGAAGTGTATACGAAACATATCGTTATTATTTTTGATGAGTGCCACCGCAGTCAGTTCGGGGATATGCACACTGCGATTGTAAAGAATTTCAAGAAATATCATCTGTTTGGATTTACAGGAACGCCGATTTTCTCTGTTAATTCCGGCAGAGCCAAGAATCCAGAATTCTTTACCACAGGTCAGACCTTTGGAGACCAGCTCCACAGCTACACGATTGTGGATGCTATTAACGATAAAAATGTTCTTCCATTCCGGGTGGATTATATTAAAACGATGGATGTGGAAGAAGAAATCACAGACGAAATGGTCTGGGATATTAACCGTGAAAAGGTTATGATGGCTCCTGAGCGTATCCGAATTGTAACACAGTACATACTGGAACATTTTGACCAGAAGACCTATCGTGGGGATAAAACTTATATTTATAACACTCTTACAAATATTTCTGAGGTGGCGTCTGCTAAACGGGATGAGGTAGATGAAATCAAACAGAAACAGCGTATCAGCGGTTTTAATTCCATTTTTGCAGTATCGAGCGTTCCGATGGCAAAACTATATTATCAAGAATTCAAAAAGCAGATGGCAGCAGACCCGACCAAAAAACTGCGAGTTGCAACCATTTTCAGTTATGGTGCAAATGAGGAAGAATCGGATGGCATTCTGGATGAAGAAAATTCAGAGGATACCTCCGCCCTTGATCAGCCGTCCAGAGAATTTCTGGAAGAAGCCATCAAGGATTATAATGAAATGTTCCATACGAATTATGATACCTCAAGTGATAAATTCCAAAATTACTATAAAGATGTGTCGCTTCGCATGAAGAACAAGGAACTGGATATTTTGATCGTAGTAAACATGTTCCTGACGGGTTTTGATGCTACAACCATGAATACGTTGTGGGTAGACAAGAATCTGAAAATGCACGGATTGATACAGGCATTTTCCCGAACCAACCGTATTCTGAATTCCATCAAGACATTTGGAAATATTGTATGTTTCAGAAATCTGCAAAAGCGTGTGGATAGTGCTATTTCCCTGTTTGGAGACAAGAATGCCGGAGGCATTGTTTTGCTACAGAGCTTTAAGGATTATTATTACGGATATGAATCTGTGGATGGTAAGCCCATGCCGGGGTATGTGGATATGATGGAAGATTTGAATAATAAGTTTCCTCTGTCAGAACCACAGATTGTCGGAGAACAGAACCAGAAGGATTTTATCGCTTTGTTTGGTGCGATTCTTCGTATGAGAAATCTGCTGCTTTCCTTTGACGAGTTCAAGGGGAAAGAAATGATTTCCGAACGTGATTTACAGGATTACCTTGGACGCTATCAGGATTTGCGTGATGAGTGGAAACGCAAACGTCAGGAAAGTACGGATATTACAGATGATGTAGTATTTGAGATTGAACTGATCCGGCAGATAGAAATTAACATTGATTATATTCTCATGCTCGTAAAGAAGTACCATGACACCCATTGCGAAGACAAGGAAGTGCTGATAACCATTAATAAGGCAATCGATGCCAGCCCGGAACTGCGTAGCAAGAAACAGCTCATTGAAACCTTTATTGCAGGAGCCAATGATGTGGATGATGTCATGAATGAATGGCATGAGTATGTGGTGGAACAGCGAGAACATGACCTTAATGCGATTATCACGGAAGAAAAGCTGAAGCCGGAAGATACACGGAAGTTCATGGAGAATGCGTTCCGTGACGGAGAAATCAAAACAGCCGGAACGGACATAGATAAACTTATGCCCCCGATTTCACGCTTTGGTGGTGGAGGCAGAGCCAAGAAGAAACAGGGTGTCATTGACAAGCTGAAGACATTTTTTGAAAAGTATTTCGGCATTGGTGGTTCGCCTATCTTTGCTGAGCCGGAGCGGAAAAAAGTGATTTATGAGAAGGAAAGTCAAGATATGTTGCCTAAAGTAGCACAACCGGTACCAACTTATGGAAAGAGTGAAGAATGAGAGCATATTCAGATGTATATTTATCAGATGTTGTAGAAAATCAGGGAAAGCTGTTTGATATGGTGGCAATGTCATATCCGGACAAAAATACAGAGGATTTCATTGAGACTTACATGAAAAGTAAAACAAGAAAAAGTATTGATGAATCGATGGCGTATGTTAATACAATGGATTATAACGAATTGTGGGAATATTTTTGCGAGACGGAAAAGTTTTGCTTAAAAAATGGGCGAGCTCTTGAAGGATTTATGCCAATGTGGATTGGGGAATTTTATGCATATTATCAATGGTATTATAATATTCCAAGCTTGGAGGTGTTAACAAAGGCACCGCTTGATTTTCTGAAAATTGGCTATTATGGGCTTCGAGATTTGGATCTTGAATTGGCAGTGAAAAAGGTAGGCTCATCATCTGACAGGATTTAGACTTATAATGTAAGAAAAAGGAGAAGCAACATGACATTAGGAATGATTACAGTCGTTATACTGGCAGTCAGCGCTGCGTTATGCGCTGTTGCAACGGTATCTTTTTACCGGTCCAATGTATTTAACGACAAAAGAAAAAATTATCTGATTCTGACAATGGGAATTGCAGCGACCATGTGGAATTTGTCGCTGATTGGATACAGCATTTCCACGAAGGCGGCTTTCTATAATGGATTTTTCTATTTGCTGATTCTTGCGTTTGACATCTACATGATCGTGTTCGGATATTTTGTCGGCAGACTGACGGAAATGAACACGGCATCCTATTACATATTTGGAGCGCTTGGAGTCATTCTGTCGATTGGGGACTGGATCATTTTTGGGCTGGCACCGATCCACGAATATTTTACCATTCATGGAAGAACGGCGTATTATACGAGCATGTCACCGGTGGTCTATTATCATTATTTTTATATCATGTTTTATCTGGTGTTCTGGGTGCTGCTGGTGTGGCTTTGTTTTAAAAGAATGTCGTTGAAAAGACAGCATATGTATGCGTTGAAAATTGTATTGATCAATTTGATCATGTTCATCGCAGCTTTGCCGGACACATTGCTGCCGTTGTTTCACATTCCATCCTATCCAAGCTCCGGAATGGGTGTGGCGATCGCTTTTATTGGAACCCTTTTTTTGACGAAGAAGGAAAATACGTTCAGCATATCCCGGGAAAATATTTCCGATGTGATTTATAATGAAGCGCGAATTGCAATTCTGGCACTTGATTGCGAAGGAAATGTCGATAGCTGCAATCAGTACGCGCAGAAGCTTTTGGGCGTGGATGAGGAGGAACGATATTCTCTGACGGAATTGTTTGACTGCAGCGAAGAGCAGTTTGAACGTATTATGAATGGAAAGAAGCTTGCGGAGCATTTGCTGTCCGTCAAAACAAAAATATCCTGCAATATTCAGGCGGTTGTATCCAGGGACGTTTATGGGGACAGTTACGGCGTTGTGCTTATGGCGACCGATGCCACGGCAGAAGAAAAGGTTATGGAACAGCAGATTTTGATTGAGAAAACAGAGCATATTTCGGATCAGCTCGTTCATACGCTCAGCAAAACAATTGAGGCGAAGGATCAATACACGAAAGGTCATTCTACAAGAGTAGCACAGTATTCTGTCATGATCGGCGAGAAGTACGGCTACGATAAACAGAAGCTGAAGCAGCTGGAATATGCGGCATTGCTGCATGATGTCGGCAAGATCGGTGTTGCAGACACTATTATCAATAAACCGGGGCGTCTGACAGACGAAGAATTTGCAGAAATGAAAAAGCATCCGGTGATCGGAAGCGAAATTCTTTCCGAAATATCAGAGATTCCGGACGTTGCCGTGGGTGCAAGATGGCACCATGAAAAATATGACGGAACCGGTTATCCGGATCAGATGAAAGGCGAGGATATCTCCGAAATTTCAAGGATCATTGCGGTAGCAGATGCGTATGATGCGATGACCTCCAACCGGAGCTACCGTGATTGCCTGGATCAGGAAGTTGTCCGGAAAGAAATCGAGCGGGGAATTGGGAAGCAGTTTGATCCGGAATTTGCCAGAATCATGCTGGAGGTGATCGACGCGGATACGGAGTACCGGTTGCATGAGTGAAATGAAAATTAATCGCGTTTTGGTGATTGATTTTCGAATGACAGAGGAGACGAATTGGAAAATGAAATGAAAAAAATCATTAACCGGATTGTTTCCAGTGACGATAAGGAGAAAATCGAGCGTTATGCAGATTATCGAAATTATATGAATTATGAGATTTTGGTATCCAATGATGTTTTGAATAAGGCGAAATTGTCAAAACAGTCCGGTTTTAATTCAGGCGCAGAGGTACAGATACCATGTATTCTGATTCTGTTATCCGCACTGTTGATGATATATAATGACAAAAACAATTCAACCAGGCTGGTTTTCATTGATGAGCCATTTGCGAAAATGGATCCGGTCAATGTTAAGATCATGCTCGGTTTTATGAAGGAGCAGAAGCTGCAAAAGCTTGAAACATTGAACAGGGAGTATGAGGACCGCTCGCCGATCTGTCATGAAGAATGTGGTAAATTGTGTGAACGGATGCCAAAGTTATGACAATGTATAAGTGAAAGGCAGGAAAGCTTTTCGAAATTCGTGTACACGGGAAGTAACTAATATGACAATTCAGGAACTGGAACAGTGCATTTTGCTTTATGGGAAAGATATTTACTCATTTTGCATGCACCTGGCAAAAGAAAAAGAGAGCGCAGATGATCTGTATCAGGATACTTTTTTGGAAGCAACCCGAAAGATAGCATCCATTCGGTATGGGGATAATCCGAAAAGCTATCTGTTATCAATCGTGATCCGCCTATGGAAAAACCGCGTGCGAAAACGGGCGTGGCGCAGCCGGATCGCTCCGCAAGTGACGGAGGAAGCATTGGAAGAGTGTACGGATGTTTCCGGGAGCGACATGGTGGAACGGGTTGTGAAAGAGGAAGAAAGAGCGCACTTGTGGAAGGCTGTTGATGGTCTTCCGGATGTGTACCGGATCCCAATTTTGCTCTATTATATGGAGAACCAGAACGTTGCGTCTATTGCGAAACTTTTGTCTATTCCGCAGGGGACGGTAAAAAGTCGTCTCTATAAAGCCAGAAAATTGTTGAAAACAGAATTGGAGGATTACTTTTTATGAAAGAAATGGACGAATTTTTAAAAGAAAATCTTCTGCCGGACTGTGTTCCAGAAAAAAGCCTGAATGCATCCATTGTAAAAAAGGTAAAGGGGACACAGAATATGAAACATAGAACATGGAAATTAAGTGTAGCAGCGGCAATTGCAATTCTTGTTGTTGGATCTGCATCGGCATATGCGGCATACCGTTATCTTACACCTTCACAGGTGGCGGAGCAGATAACGGAGGATGGAGCATTAGCAAAGGCATTTGAGAGCAAAGATGCGATCATGGTAAATGAGACGCAGAAGACGGCAGGATATAATATCACACTGATGGGAATCGTTTCCGGAAAGAATTTAAGTTCGGTTACATCGGAGGCAGTTGATCAGACGAAAACGTATGCGGTCGCTGCCATCGCACGGGAAGACGGTAAAGCAATGCCGGATAACACGGATGATAATTATCAGACCTTTTGTGTTTCCGCATTGGTCCACGGTAAAAGATTTCAGAATGTCAATAACGCAGCATTAAACGCCGGAGTAACATCCTTTGTGCAGGATGGTGTGCAGTATGAGCTTCTGGAATGCGACAATTTAGAGATGTTTGCCAATCAGGGTGTCTATATGGGCATTGTGGAAAGCTTCGGAAATGAGTCGCAGGCATTTGTAATGAATAAAAAGACCGGTGATTATACTGTCAACAAAGACTTTGACGGAATGAAGGCACTGTTTACGATTCCTCTTGATAAGTCAAAGGCGGATGATGCGGCAGCAGAGCAGTATTTTGAGAAAATCGGGGAGAAGGAAAACGCGAAGACTGCAGAGAAAGAAAATAACGAAAATAAAGCAGCTGCAAATGCGGGCTCTAAGTCTGAGGAAAGCCGCCTGACAAGTGAGTGGGAGCAGAAACTCATGAAATTTCGCACACTCACATCAAAGAAGGCGCAGGCATATGTCAAAAAACATGCCGAAGTTGTTGTGCAGGAAACTTGCAATGCCGGAGCAGATGGCAGTATTCATGTGAAATCGGATGCGGGAGAGTCAGATTACAACGTGAGCACCTATACGAAGGTCGGCGTCGAGAACGTGATCTCCTTTTCATCTGACGGAACATTTGCAGGAACTTACGGCGAAACAATTACGCCCAACGAGGACGGAACCTATACTTACACGGTATATTGTCCGGTGAATGCGGAGTAGGAATGGTTCGTAACGATAGTACGGTAATTACCGTAAAAAAATGATATATTTGCCAGATTCGAAAGAGACCCGGAGCTAATTCCGGGTTTCTTTTTGTGGGGAGATGCAGGGAAAGTTAATGCCTTTTTTGAAGTGAAAGAGGGTGGTTTTTATCGGCTAAAAATAAAATAGCAATAGGAATGAATGCTGGGAATTTTGCCGATAATGTGATATAATATCTGCAAGGGTAAAAGCATAGTTTTATCGAATTTTTTGCCGAAGGGGTGCGAATTTGTGATATATTAACTCCAAAATCCAGATGCTATGCATCTGTCACGCATTGCGCTTTAAGATTTTGTCGTTCAAGAATTCTACGCAAGTGAACAAGCTCCCTTGCGTTGCGAATTCATGATTTGTTAAAAGTAGATTGGTGTGTTTTGGAAGTTATGATGGAGGATGGCAGATGAGATACGTTTCAGTTGCTGAAATAGCAAAAAAATGGAATATATCAGAGCGTAGTGTAAGAAATTATTGTGCTCACGGACGTGTGAACGGTGCACTTCTTGCCGGTAAGACTTGGAAAATTCCTGAAAATGCAGATAAACCTGAGCGTTCCAACAAGAAGAAAGAGCAGCCGATTACATTGCTGGAAATTTTGCAGGAGCAGAAAACAGATCAGTATTCCGGCGGAATTTACCATAAGACACAGATTGAGTTAACATACAATTCTAATCATATCGAGGGCAGTCGACTGACACATGATCAGACAAGATATATTTTTGAGACCAATACTATAGGTGTAGAAAATGGTGTGCTGAATGTGGATGATGTGATCGAAACGGCAAATCACTTCCGTTGCATTGACATGATTATTGATCATGCAAAAGCAGCTTTGACGGAGAAATTCATCAAAGAA
>ERZ1673752.1071-NODE-1071-length-41040-cov-6.425522_pt1 | contig 41040 bp, 27 predicted proteins | sample MGYA00580195_ERZ1673752 | MGnify/ENA primary metagenome ERZ1673752 (study PRJEB41218, sample SAMN15661744) | gut metagenome | host: Homo sapiens | place: Canada: London | collected 2015-08-20/2019-03-30 | study: EMG produced TPA metagenomics assembly of...
CTTAGCTCTGCTGCTTTGATGGCTGTTGGAATCCTGTTCTTCAAAAAGCACTAAGTTGATCGAGAATCAATAAAGAAGGGCATGGAAAAGTAGTGGCGATATACATAAATCAATTTACTTTTTCATGATTGCAAGTACCCGGGCCAACGCTCGGGTATTTTTGCATAAAAGAGTTACCAAGAAAGGAAAAAAGAAATGCACAAAGAAATTTCAAAAGCCCTTGCCCTTATCATGGCAGGCCTATTAGCAGGACCTACCATGCTTGGCGGAGGATTGGGCCAGGTTCAGGCCCTAACAGGAAAAGGCCCCGGAACACTAACTGGGAAGAGAAGTCCTATTAACAAGAACTATATTCCTAATACCCAGGAATGGCGTGAAAAAACCAATCAGAAAGAAGATAAGAGATATGGTAAAGGATTCCGTCAAGGACCAACAAGCTACAATACCAACTATGAAGCCTTTGAGAGGGCTGGAATATTTGCTAGATTAGGGGAGGGAGAGTTACCAGCTAAATTTGATTGGCGTGATGTCGCTGGGAAGCTTCCACCAGTTCGGAATCAGGGAGCGTCGGGATCCTGCTGGTCTTTTGCAACCTATGCGTCAGGAGAAAGCAAGAACTTGCCGAAGATTCCTGATGATTATAGCGAGCAAAATCTGCGGAATACCCATCGCTTCAATTGGGGCCCGGATGATGGTGGAAATGCCTATATCTCGGCAGCTATGTTAGCAAACCGTCAGGGACCGGTCTTCGAAACAGATGACCCCTATCGGGAATTAGTTGGGGTTTCACCCATGATAGAATCAAAAAAGGACCTGAAACAAATGATGTTCTTGCCTGATATACGAAACCCTAATGATCTACAAGGTGAGTTGGATGTTGAAGTCATTGATATCCTAAAGCGACAGATTCAGGCCAATGGAGCCATGTATACGACTCTTTGCGGCACGGAGGATCGCCCATTCTTTAACAAAGAGCATTGGGCTTTATACATTCCTTATGATAATAAGGACGACCGTTATCAGCAAAATCATGCGGTGGCTATCGTTGGCTGGGACGACAACTTCAGCAAAGAAAATTTTGTGGAGGGTAACCAGCCTCCTACAGATGGGGCCTGGATTATACGGAACAGCTGGAGCTCTGGATGGGGTGATCACGGCTATTATTATGTTTCCTATTGGGACAGAAACGTAGGTCACCAGAATGCTTTCTATGAGTTAGAAGACTTAAGAGAAGGAAAATTATGGTCCTATGACGAGTTGGGCTGGGTTGGCTCCTATACTTTGGGTGATCTTGAAAAAGATGGAGAAAAATGCGAGACAGGTTGGTTTGCTAATGTCTTTGGACCGGCAGAGGAAGACCTTGTACTGGATGAAATTGGCTTCTATGCTCCCTCCAATGACGCTAACGTTGAGATTTCTGTGGATGTAGATGATAAAAAGGACGGGAAATTTACCAATATTCAAGAAATAGGTCAGGCAGACTATGAGTTTGCTGGCTACTACCGGTATAAGTTCCCGGAGCCAGTTCGGGTTCGCAAAGGTGAATATTTCACACCTATTGTAAAGATTCATACTCCAGGATATCCGTATCCAATTGCCCTTGAATATCCAGCTTCTGGCTATAGTTCAAGGGCCGTAGCTTCAGAAGGAGAATCTTTCGTTTCGATGGATGGTAGGACATGGGAAGATCTGACGGGGATTCCCGACGATGTTTGGGATGGAGGCGTATATTATTCCTACACTACGAAGAATTCTAATGTCTGCCTGAAAGCCTTTACAAAGAATATTCCAGTAACTGAAGCGGAGCTAATTCTTCAGCAAGATGAAGCGAAAGGCCTGTCAGAAGGAGAGTTCTTAGCTGGTAGCCCAATCAACTACCAGATTAATTTACTAAAAAGTGATGGTCAGCCTGCTTCTTATGAAGCTGTTACAATGAGCTTGGTACATAAAGATGGAAGAGAAGTATCCGATTGGATAGACCAAGACTGTAAGACAAACTTTCAGGGACGTTGTATGGGAAGCTTTGTAGTTTCAAAACCAGGTGAATATCAAGTTATTGTAAAAAATGACTACAAGACACTTGCCACTAAGGATTTAGTGGCAAAGGATTCGAAGCTGGAGGTGAAGTTTGAACCAACCAGTACACCTTATTCTGTAGGCGAAACAATAATCTTGCGTGCCCAGCTTTTTTCGAATGGTAAGGCCAAACCCTATACGTCATTTGATGCTTATGTTAAAGATCCAGAAGGTAATGTCTTACAGGAAGGAAATCCATATCAAGTAACCACAAATTTTTCAGGAAATGCTCTCCTAAAGTTCAAGTCAGAAAAAATTGGTACTTACACCATTGAATGTACTCCCCATGGACAACAAGAGACCATTATAGGCACGGATACCGTAATAGTTGGCGGAGAGAGTTCAATTATGATTTTTAAGCCCGAGTCAGGGTTTGAGATTGGGAAGAAGGCATATATCAGACTACAGGTCTTTAAAAAAGGACAGCCTCATGGTTATGCCAAGATTACTGTTATGTTAAAAGACGGAAATGGTAAGACTCTACCTGAATGGGATTCTAAGGTAGTAAACACAAACTTTAATGGTCAGGCTTTAGTCCAATTTACCCCTCAGGAAGCTGGTGAGTATACCCTGACGATCTTAGGACCTGATGATTTTGATGAGGTACTAGCTAAGGAGACTTTCAAGGTTTTGGGACAGTAAAAAACAGTAAAGAAATGAATAGCCAACACATCCGCTCCTGCAAACACCCTGCCTGTAACCGGTGCTTCTGATTCCATATTCCCGTTCCTTAGCTCTGCTGCTTTGATGGCTGTGGGAATCTTGTTTAGTAAAAAAGACTAAGCTAGAGATTTTCCAATAGTTTTTGGGAAAAGTTGACCAAGGAAAGCCTTGGGCCATCCTTTTAGTTGAAACGTTTGAACGACTATGTAGATAAGGAGGTAACTATGAAATCCATAAGAAGACTACTCGTCATTATACCCTTGCTAGCTCTGTTCATCCTCGGAAGCCTGCCGGTTGTGGCAGCTGGTAAATATACGATGGAGGATTTGCAGACAATACGCAGTGAAGTGAAGAAAAGGTTTGACCTTAGAAAAGTGGAAAGTGGGGCCTTGGTAGGTCCTGCTGGGGTTCCTATCGGATACTATGGAATTTTGGAGGCTAATGCAGACGAAGCTGAGAGATTCCTGGAAGAGACAATGGACTCTGCTTTAGAAAAGTTTAAGAACAGGCCCTACGAGATCGATGAATATGCGACTTGGGGTAAGAAGATACTTGATTACTTTATAGAGGGGCAAGCCATAAGCAGTGCGTCTGCTCGGGTTTATCAACCTCTCCCGGTATATCAAGTGAGTCTGCCCGGACCTGTTTATGTCCCATGGGGAATCCATTTCCTGGTTCCTGTTAATCCTTCCTTACGGGTTAATCCGTTGGCTTCGGTCGGATCGGCTTCGGGCAATAGCAGTAATCAGTTTTCACTCAGGGTTGTCTACTATGATGATATGGCGGGAAAGAGGCTTAGCAAGGAGGAAGCACGAATCTATATGCTGGATAAGAGCTTTATTGCTGAGCATATCTCAGCAGATGCTGGGCTATTGGATAACGTGGATTCATTAGAAAAGGCAATCAAAGAATTTGTTGAGAGCCAGCTCCAAGGCCCTTACAAGGCTTATGATAACACCTATCGTGATGCTGCTTATGAGCTTTTGGAAGACTATAAAAAGAATCCTTAAGGAAACGCACTGTGTGAACGAATTGGCTCGGAAGCCTATGCTGATCGATGTTGTAGGATCTGTGCTAGAAGCCTCGATGCTTCTACTTAGATGCTTCCATGACAAAAAGAATCCGCAGAAATTCTTAGAAGAACATTTTAGGAAAGCTTGATAGACAGGCTTTTCTAAGCGAAGCCCGAGAGAAATCTCGGGCTTTTTGTTTATTTTGTTAACTTGGATTCTTTTCACTTAGGTTCATAAAAAATTGGAGCTAAATTTTGAGATATCATTTAAAAAAACATGTGAGTATACCCTGACGAGCTTAAGACCTAACGGTTGGAGGGGATGCTTGGCCTGGAGGAGAATAAGATAGAAGTGAAATCCAGAGGGATCAGCAAAATTTTAAAGGAAAAGGTGATGCCGGTAGGCTAGCAAGGTGAACTATTATTGGTCTGGACCATTGAAAAGATAAGGGGGACCTGGTACAATATATACACATGGCAGATCTTCCAAGGCTTGCATAAATGGTGAGTTTTGGGAGGGGAGCGAGTAGCCCCAGGAGGGGCAAGCTCTCGAAGAGGGTGCTTATCGCATAGCCAGCCCTCGGATAAGGAAAGGAGACCCTTATGCAGAAGAAAGTGACTTTTGCGCTGATTGCGCTATTGGTAGTGTTGGTGGCTCCCTTTACGGGGGTAGTGAAGGTTGCAGCGACAGCAGCGCCACAACAGCCTGTGACGGCGAATCCTGCGCCGGCTAATATTCCGGCACCGCCGACGGTAACCGCTGCTGATGCAGGATCGGCCCCTGCTCAGCAGCAACCTGTGTATTATGCGCAGCCTACTACGACCACTTATGATATCTATGTCTATGAGTATGGAACCAATATCTTCCTGGATCAGAGCCAGGTGACCTTGGGCCAGCCCAACTCCCTTGAGCAAGCTATTCAGGGCTACTTCAATAGTCGGCCCATGGCCCTGTTGAACTATCACGTCGTGAACTATGCTGAAAGAGGAATGACCCAATTTGGCGTGGGCGTTAGCGTCTATGTGTCAAAGGGCTTCCCCGCTGGCAGTGGCTATTATTCATACCTAGGAGCTGGCTACTATCCATATAGCTATTATTACCCATATAGCTACTATTCTTATTATTACCCGATCGACTACTACTATGAGCCCTATATTTATAGCCCTGTGTACACCGTTGATCCGGTTTATACCTATGTATATCCGAGCTATTACTATAACTATTCTTCTTATATCTATCCCTATTACTACTATGGGGGGATTATTCCAGTAAGCAGCAAGTATTGTGTTTCTACTGTTGAGCTGGCTGATGGGTCGGAAGCTTCAGAGTGGAGACGTTGCTACGGAACAGGCTATTACCTGTACTAAGGAAGACGAAAGTAGACAAAAGTAGAACGCTGACATGAGAAAATAGACAACTAAGAACGGAAAGTAGAATATAGTTTCCATACCATTTTTATCGACGGGACCGGCGAGAGCCGGCCCCTTTTTTGTGCTTTTGGCAAGGATGAAGAGGGAAATGTAGGGGCCCTGTAACCCTGGTGGAGACGGGGGCCGACGTCAAGACGTGCACTTGCCCAGGCGTCGATGCGGGTGGGCTTTGAAGAGTGAAAAGAGGGCGGAAAATTTGGAAAGTTAGGGAGTATTTGTTAAAATAGACTCAGGCTTTCAGTAGAAGCCCGGGGGTGAAAAGCTAGGAATCAACTAGCTTCTAGCCCGTAAAATATCTTTTGGACACCAGGCTGGCCTGTGATGTCACTGAATGTCCCACTTGATGAGAAAAGGAGAACAACATGAAACAGAAGAAGATGATGAGTGCCATTTTGGCTCTCGTACTGATGGCAATCATGATGCCTTTGGCGATGAACCAGAAGGTGGCAGCAGACAATCCGGCTGATTCCGAACAACAGGGAAAAGTGGTGGCCGTTGGAGTGACCTATGATATCTATGTCTATGAGCAGGGAACGAACCGCTATCTAGACCACCAATATCGGTCGATGGGCTATCCTCACAGCTATGCCCAGGCTGCTTATGGGTATTTTAATTCTCGGCCGAACAGCCTGAGAGAGTACAGCATGGTCAGCTATGAGCCTTGCGGTGGTGCTTATGGCCTCGGCGTAAAGATTTATTTGGGCAAAGGCCTCTATGATTACTATCCTGGCTTCCCCTTCATGGGCCCGAATGAGAATATCCCTTCTTTCACGGAAGCGTCTCCCATGCCCCTGTCCCCCACCTATTATTATTGGGATTACAGCTGGGGTTGGAATGATCCGGTCTACTCCTACAGCTATCCATTCGTAAATGGTTATATCTATGACTATGGTTATAATTACTATCCTTCTTATAACTATGCCAGACCTTACATTTATACCCCGGATTCTTATCCCTATGCCCTCTATGACAGTGCTTATTATCCCACCTCTCAGCCCAGTTTGCGGGTCTCTGCCTCAGATGGCAACCTCTATCAGGTAACCCACTATGAGAATCTTTGGGGCGGCTCCATGACCAGCTGGAAGCTCATTGATCGGGCTTTGAACTAGTTAGCTATCAATCATAAGAAAACCATAATTTTTATTCTCCATACGCATCGAAAGGAGTGAGCTTACTGGCTCACCCAGCAACTTTCGATGGAAATAACCCGGATGAGTTAGCCGGGTTATTTTTTTTGTCTGCGTGGGGCTGATGAATACGGGCAACAAGGCGAGGGACCGAGCCGACGAAGTGAGCCGACGAAGTGAGCTAAGGGTCAAAAACTAAGAGGGCTGTCTAACGGTCAAGCGGACAAAGAGCCAAGCGGGGAGATTCGTGAAAATAAAACTACAAGAGATAACATAAGGTTAAAAAATGGTAAGAAAAGGGAGAAATGCAGGAATATTTGTAGGAGGGAAGGGGGGAACACTTTATAATGGGAAGGAACTAGCTTCTATGGAGCTAAATATGTTGAGAAAGGAAATTTAAAGCAATGAAGAAGAAAGCAATTCTAGCATCTCTGCTGATTCTGGCCCTTTTGGCTCCAGTGATTGGCGTCAATGCTTTGTTTATGCCGGCGCCTCAATATAGTTCGGAGGGAGTGTATCCCACTTATAAGCCTTATGCAGCTTATCCCACCGACCTTTATGCTGGTCTTTATGCCCCGTTTGGAGCTGCCCCGTATTCCCCCTATGGGCCTTATGCGGTCAACTACTACGACGTGTATCAGGATGCAGGGCTCCCCTTCTACGGGTATGCGAATTATTACTATACCGGAAATTATCCTTATTACGGGTATCCGGTGAATGATCTGTATTCCTATTGGACTTACTACTATCCCAGTGTTGAAACCGTTCGCGGCACTGAGGGAGAAGTGGTTGCCTGTTTTGGGGAAGCAGCACCAATTCTGTACAATCGTTTCTTTAATTCGATTCAAGATCCTGTCTTCCAGACAACTTGGAGTGCGGCACCTATGGTACCCTTTGCTCCTTGCCTGTTCTAAGATAGGCTGAAAGCGTTTGGGGCTGGTGGCGCTAGCCTTGCTATAAAGGCGCAAGTCCTTAGGTATAGGCCTAAGTCCTTATCGGAAGGCGCTAGCTCTTACTGGAAGGCGCAGGCCCTTAACGGAAGGCGCAGGCGTCGCCCCCTCTTTAACAAATACTCCCGCCCCCTTTTGGCGGCTTCCCTTTGAGTCTTAGTCGTGGCTTAGAGGGAGCGTGAAGGGGGGAGGGAGTATTTTTTTTCGGGGCTTGCGTAAAGTTGCGGTGGGCTCTAAAATAGGGGCTACATTGGCCAAGGCTGCCAAGGATTCCATGTTGTGAAAAATGAGGAGGAACAAGCGGAGATGGAGGGAGCACGTGCTGGTATGGGCGTCCCGGAGAGTGCGGGGTCGGCGAAGGCCCCGGACGGGAAGAAGGGAGCGCCTCCCCCGAAAATTGCCTTGTATGGTTTTAATAACCTGACGAAGAGCTTGAGCTTTAATATTTATGATATTAGCTATGCCGGAAGCGTCAAGGAACGGCAGGAGTATCTGGCCTATATTGATGAGCAGTATAATTCGGCACGATTGACGGATATTTTGTGTGGGGTGACCGAGAGGATCGGGGCCCACATTTTGAATATTTCTAAACAAGATTATGACCCTCAGGGGGCATCTGTAAATATCTTGATCGCAGAGGCGGATGTCCCGAAGGATCTCGTGGATCCTTCGAATAACTTGGGGAATGTCGATATGGCTATGAAGCCGACTTTCCCGGAAGGGGAGGAGGAGGCCCAGGGGGGCGTCCCTCAGATCATCCATGCTCACTTGGATAAGAGCCATGTGACGGTCCATACTTTTCCGGAGTCACATCCGGATAAGGCGATTTCGACCTTTCGGGTGGACCTCGACGTGTCGACCTGTGGAAAGGTGTCGCCCTTAAGCAGTCTGGACTATCTGATTAAGAGTTTTGACTCGGATATCATCACGATCGATTATCGGGTCCGGGGTTTTACCCGGGATAATAATGGAAAGAAGTATTTCCTGGACCAGTCGATGGCCTCGATTCAGGACCATATTTCGGATGAGATCTTGCAGGATTATTTTGCAGTGGATATGAATATGTATCAGGCGAACCTCTTTCATACCCGCCTGATGCTGAAGGATGTAGACCTGCAGAGTTATCTTTTTAACCTGGATGTGGCCGAGCTCCGGCCGGCCCAGCGCCTCCAGATCACGGAGGCCATCCAAAAGGAGATGATTGATATTTATAGTGGGATGAATGTCTATGATGAGTAGAGACGGAAGAGTTGGCGGGGGCCTGGGCGGCCTTGGGACTGGGCGCTTTGGCAGCGCTGCGTCAGCGGGCACTGGCGGCCTTTCGGATCGGATGGGCGGCCTTGCTGATCGAATTGGTAATGCCAACGCTAGCAGCTTGACCGATAAGGCTGGGCGAATTCTGGGTTCGGGTGCCTTGTCGGACCGCCTGAAAGCCCGTCGCCTGGGTCGGCCGGTGGAGCCAGTCATGGACTGGACCTATCAGCTGGACCAGGAGGAGGCTCCTTTGGCGGATGCCCTCACGGCTTATCGCCTGCGGCGGATGGTCTCTTTTGATGTGCCTGGCCACAAGAAGGGGAAGGGAAACCCGGAGTTGACGGATTTCCTGGGCCTGCGCTGTCTGTCGGTGGATGCCAACTCTATGAAGATGCTCGATAATCTCATCCACCCGGTCTCTGTGATCAAGGAGGCGGAGGAGCTGGCGGCGGATGCCTTTGGGGCAGGGGCGGCCTTTTTCATGGTGAACGGGACTTCTTCGGCGGTCCAGGCCATGGTTATGGGGACCTTGCAGCCCGGGGAAAAGATCATCATGCCCCGGAATGTCCACCGCTCGGCCATCAATGCCCTGATTCTTAGCCGGGGGGTCCCGATTTATGTGAATCCGGGCCTCAATGAGGAGCTGGGGGTCCCCCTGGGGATGAGTGTGGAGGCGGTCGCTGAGGCCATTGCCGCCCACCCCGATGCCAAGGCGGTCTTGGTCAACAACCCCACCTATTATGGGGTCTGTGCCAACCTCAAGAAGATCGTTGAAATTGCCCATGCAGCAGGGATGCGGGTTTTGGTGGATGAGGCCCATGGAACCCACTTCTACTTTTCGCCTGACCTGCCGACGGGGGCCATGCGGGCAGGGGCGGACCTGGCGGCGGTGAGTCTCCACAAGACGGGAGGCTCTCTAACCCAAAGTTCGATCCTCCTCATGAGCCAGTCTCTCGTGGACCAGGATGAGGCCGGCTATATGCGCCAGATCATCAACCTGACCCAGACGACTTCGGCCTCCTACCTTCTCATGGTCTCCTTGGATATTTCCCGCAGGACCCTGGCGACCCGGGGGCCAGGCATTATGCAAGACCTCTTGGGTTATGCCCAGTATGCCCGGGAGGAGATCGACAAAATCGGCGGCTATATGGCTTTTGATAAGTCGTTCTGCGACGGGGATGCTTTTTATGACTTTGACCTCACTAAATTATCCATCCACACTCGCACGATGGGCCTTACCGGCCTGGAGGTCTATGATCTTCTCCGGGATGATTATAATATTCAGGTGGAATTTGGTGATTTAGGGAATTTCTTAGCAATTCTCTCTCTGGGGGACCGGCCTATGGCTATTGAGCGTCTCATTGCCGCCCTCCAGGATATTCGTCGCCAGTACGGGAAGCCTCCGGAGGCCAACTTGGTCAGTGAATATATTCCCCCGGTTGTGAAATTGAGCCCAGCTGAGGCATTCTATGCTAAGAGCGAGCAGCTCCCCTTGAAGGACTGCCTGGGGCGGATTTCGACAGAATTTATCATGTGCTATCCCCCGGGGATCCCGATTTTAGCTCCAGGGGAGCTTGTTACCCCAGAAAGCCTAGAGTATATCGCCTTTGCCAAGAGTAAGGGGGCCTCGATGACGGGGACCCAGGACTTGGCTTTGGAAAATCTCAACGTGGCGATTGAGTAGGAGGAACCATGCAAAGTATCACAGAATTATGGTATGACGAACCCCATACCGAGGGCACCAAGCTCCATATTAAGATAAACCGTGAGCTCTATCACGGCGAGAGCGACTTCCAAGAGATTAGTGTCTTGGAGAGCGCCGACTTTGGACGGATTCTCGTCCTCGATGGACGGCTCATGCTTACCCAAAAAGATGAATTTATGTACCACGAGATGATCACCCACCCCGCTATGGCCGTCCATCCGGGGGTCAAACGGGCCCTTATCATCGGGGGGGGCGACGGAGGGGTCCTCCGCCAGCTCACCCAGTACAAGGGCATTGAAAAGATCGACCTCGTGGATATCGATGGGGCAGTGGTCGACGTGGCAAGGGAATATTTTCCGGAGATGACTCAGGGCTTTGACGATCCCCGTCTGACCCTGCACTTTGAGGATGGCCTGCGCTTTGTCCGCTCGGCCAGCGAGGCTTACGACCTCATTATTGTTGACTCTACCGATCCTTTTGGCCCCGGTGAAAGCCTTTTTACCCGGGAATTTTACGGGAATTGCTTTAATGCCTTGACAGACCGGGGGATTATGGTCAACCAGCACGAAAGCCCCTTTTATGACCGCGAGGCCTCCGAGGCCGTCTCGGCCCATGAGAAGACCCAGGCGGTTTTCCCCCTAGCCTTTCTCTACCAGGCACACATCCCGACATACCCCTCCGGCCATTGGCTATTCGGCTTTAATAGTAAATATTACAACCCCATTGTGGATTATGACCCCGCCCTTTTCACTTCCCAACATATTCTTACGTCTTATTATAATCCTGACGTGCACCGGGCCTCTTTCTGCCTGCCTAATTATGTTTTGAATCTTTTAGGCGGCCAGGACCTGACGAAGATGGTGAGCGGGAGATAGGAGCTCTGTGGAATCGGAGTCGTGATAGGGACCGATTGCCGTGAAGGTAATGCCTTTTAGTGAAAAAAATAAAGGAGATTGGACAAGATGGATCAAAATGAGAAAGATTTTGAACAGGAGCTAGCGACCCTGGTAGCTCGAATGCAGCGCCAAGGCAAAAAGACCTTGGGGACCTTGGCAGAAAAAGTGGAGCAGTGGGCCGTGGAGGCCAACGAACAGTGGAATGACTTTTCTGCCAAGGTGGAGGAGGCCATCCGGGTAGAAGAGGCCAAGGACAAGGCGGCGGAGGCGGCAGAAGCGGCGGAGGCGGCTTCTTACGAAGCGTCAGCCTGCAAAAAAACCGCCTTCGAAGCAGCTGCCTGCAAAACGACAGGCGAAAGCAGGAACCTTGCCTGGGGCGAAGCGCTAGATCCTGATAAGGACCCCTTCCCCCACCTCAACCAGGCTATGTTTAATGTTGCCACCCCCTATCAGGAGGCCGACCTGGTCTATTTTGGGGCCCCCTGGGATAGTACCGTGAGTTACCGGCCCGGATCTCGCTTTGGTCCCCAGGGCGTTCGCTCTGTGGCCTTTGGCGGTGGCATCGAGACCTACAGCCCCTACCAGGATGCCGACCTTGAGGACCACCCTATTTGCGACGGAGGAGACCTAGCCCTCCCCTTTGGGATGGCTGAAGAGACTATGGCCCGCCTGGAAGCGACCGTAACCCGCCTCCTGGCCGACAACAAAAAATTTATCATGATCGGCGGGGAACATTCTCTGACCCAGGCCCCCTTTAAGGCCTGCCTTGCGAAATATCCCGACCTCGAGATGCTCCATTTCGATGCCCATGCTGATGAAATGCCCGCCCTTTTTGAGAACAAATACTCCCATGGCTCAGTCATGCGTCGCTGCTGGGAGATGCAGGGGGTGGATAAAAAGGTCCATTCATTTGGAATTCGTTCAGCGGAAAAGGCTGAGTGGGCCTTTAGCCAAGCCCATATCGATTTTCATCCCTTTAGTCTGAACGCCTTTGCGGGGGTCTGCGAGGAGTTGGCCGAGAAAAAGGTTCCGGTCTATTTGTCCCTGGACCTTGATGTCCTGGATCCTTCAGCCTTCCCTGGCACGGGGACCCCAGAGCCCGGTGGAGCCAGCTTCTCGGAGCTCTTGAAGGCCCTTTTGGCCCTGGGCCGGACTGGCCTGGCTAAGCAGGTCGTCGGGGCGGACATCATGGAATTAGCCCCCGACTATGATCTTTCTGGCTGTTCTTCTATGCTAGCAGCCAAGGTCCTCCGGGAGCTGACCCTGCTCATGCTGGGTTAAATGGTCAACCACTCATAGTCGGTAGATATAATAGTCGACAGATAGTTGATAGATAGTAGATAAGAATATTTTTGAGAATGAGGAGATAGCAACCTATGCGTAAAATTTGGCATTTATTAAAATTCCGTCTGAAGACCTTCCTTTTGGTCTGTCTCTTGGCGGTGCCCCTGGCTTCCTGCCAGAATGTGGGCAAACACACTAATCTAACCCCAGAAGAGGCCACGCAGGCGCAGACGGCTCCCACAGCCGAGTCAAAGGCCACGGAGGATTCTGCAACCCCGCCCGCAGAAGAGGGCAAGAAGGAAGACCAGGAGACTCAGGCGGAAGTCACCACTGCTGAGCCTGCCAAGTCCCAAGAATCAGCCGCTGAAGAGTCTGTATCGTCTGAAGAAGCTGGGCAAGAGGAAGAGAAGACTGAAGCTGGGCCCAAGGACACCAAGGAGACCCAAGCCAATGAGACGGAAGACTCCAAGAGCGGGGATGATAAGAAAGTTGAAAAAGATGGTATTAAAGGCGAATTCAATGATTTTCGCCTCTACAAGGTCTTTACCCCGGACCAGTATATGTACGTCCATAACTTCCCAGATCTCGTTATGACCAAGGATGACCCCAAAGCCCAGATTCACCGCCAGGTCCGGATGACCTTCCTGCCGACAGAAAACATGAGTGCGGTTATGAAGAGCATCAAGGACGTCGCCAAAGTGGAGACCAACCTGTCATGGCGGGGGGGAGAAGTCCAAGTCTTGAAGATGCAGCCAGCTCGGCCAGAAGATATTGAAAAGAATAAAAAGAAGGCCAAGCCCACTGTAGACCCCAACCATCCTGAGCTCCAGATGCCAACCCAGGTACAAGCCAAGGAACAAGAAGAGGATATGCCAGACCCGATCTTCCTCATTTTCTCTTCGGTGACCAAGACCTCCAGTATGGCCTTCTATTACACCGGGACGGGGATTACTGTGGATGATCCGGAAGTTAAGGCCATCTATGAAAATATTCAATTTAACACTGGCAAATTAGACAAGGCGGTCGAGGAAAAACTTCGCAAGAAGGACTAGGTTCTTAAGCAGCAAAGACCATAAAAAAGCTAGCAAAAGAGGAAGGAAGGATCATGGAAGATCTGGAAGATAAAATAAATCCTGCACTCCAGGAGAACACGGAAGAGACGGGGCCTGCGTCCGAAGCACGAACGACCCAGGAGGAAAATATCCAGGAGGAAAATACCCAGGAGGAAAATATCCAGGAGGAGGAAGCCCAAGATGAAGAAGATGGCTTGAAGGAAGGCTTTATCCCCATCAATTGGGCCTCCCCCATCAATGTCTACCTCTGGAGCATTGTGAGTCTGGCCTTTGGCATTCTGGCCATCCTGATGGTTTCTGATTACACCATCGACATCCCCTTCAAGCTGAAAATGCTCCTCCTCATCATCTGCCTTCCCCTGTCCCTCGGTGCCTTTTACTTGTACCGCCGCCAGGCGAAGATTTATCAGCTCTTTGCCTATGAAGCCAAGGGGGAGAGTAAAAATTCTTGGCAAGAGGCCGTGATTGCCCATCTCACGAGTCAGATTCCCGAAGAGGCCATGGCCCCGGGCGATCAGCTGGTGGAACTCGGCTCCTCCTATGGGGCCCTTGCCATCAACCTCCGCCTGCAACATCCAGATTGTGAAATCACCTCCCTTGACAATACGAAGATTGACGCAAACTACGATCCCCGTCTGGCCCCCCATAACGCCCGTTACCTGGGTCAGGAAACCGGCCTCCACTTCCTGGAAGCTAACTTTGCGGAATATGCGAAGACGCATGAGGGAGTATTTGCAGGATTACTGGCGAATTTTGCTCTATGTCGCTTGCCGGTTGATACCATAGCCCAGCGCTACGATGCCCTCGAAGAGTACCTACAAATGATCCAGCCTGGGGGTTTTTTCTTGATTCAGGATTTTTGGGCGGATGAGCGTTATTGGGGTCAGCAAAAGACCCTGGATGCCTTCTGTCGACAGCTGGAACGGGAGGGCTTTACGGACCTCGCCTTGGTTGATGTGGCCCATGATCCGGCCCTGGGCCTCCCTACCCTCCTTCAGAAGGATGGAGTTTTGGGGAAAATGCGGATTTTAAAGGGGCGGAAGGGCATGAGCCCTGTGTCGGCTCCTGAGGAAAGGATAGAACCATGATTCATATCATCCGAATTATTGTTATTTTTGTTATTATCTCAATTCTTTTAAGTATTATTTCCTTTTTTGTAAAGCTCTTTTTCCCAATCCTGGTGATCGTTGTGATCGCTGGTTTATTTTCGGCCTGGCGCTTTTTCCGCTGCCCGAATTGTGGGAAAAAGGTCAAATATTCTGACCTCACAAGGGACGAAGATTATGTTTGCCCGAACTGTGGGGCGACTTTGAAGTTTCGCCGCTAGGAGGAGTTATGTCTGCAGAGTTTGATTGGAAAGATTCTTTGGCACATGCCATTCATAAGAAGTATCGTTTGGACCGCCATGAGTCGGTCAGCTTGGAGGATTGGCATCCGGATCGTCCGGATTGGGCCCCCTCAAAGTCGGAGGTGAGGGATGAAATCTTGCCTCTTTACAAGGAAGAGATGTTACATTACCAGTCCCTTCTTTATGCGGAGAATCAGAGATCGCTGCTGATCGTCCTGCAAGCTCTGGACAGCGCCGGGAAGGATGGGATGATTCGCCATGTCTTTACGGGATTTAACCCCCAGGGCTGTCAGGTCCACCCCTTCCAGGAGCCAAGTTCCTTGGAGAAGGACCATGATTACCTCTGGCGGATTGTCAAGGCCCTGCCCACCCGGGGAAATGTGGGGATCTTTAACCGGTCCCACTATGAAGATGTGACGGCCGCCCGGATTTACAACACCCCAGAAAACGATGGCTGTCTGCCCTCCTACTGCCTGGGGAAAGACCTGTGGAAAAACCGCTATGAAGATATCAACCGCTTTGAGGAGTATTTGCAGAGGCAAGGGACGGAAATTCTGAAATTCTTCCTCTATATCGATTATGACGAGCAGAGGGAACGCCTCCTGGCCCGGATCGATGAGCCGGAGAAGAACTGGAAGTTTAAGAAGTCGGATGTTGATAATCGCAAGCGCTGGAAGGAAACCATCGAAATTTACGAGGAGTGCCTGCAGGAGACGGCGACTCCCTATGCCCCTTGGTATATCGTGCCAGCCAATAGCAAGTGGTATTCCCGTCTGGTGGTGGCTGAAACGGTCTGCGAGAAGCTCAAGGAAATGGACCCCAAGGTGCCTGATATGACGGGCCCTGATGCCCAGGAGACCCTGGCAAAATATAAGGACATTCTGCTGAACGACTAGGGGGATGACCGCTGGTAGCTGCGACAAGCGTTGACGAGAGACGACAAGCGCCGTCGAAAGACGACAAGCGCTGGAGAAATGGAATGGAAGATCATAGTACGATAACGACGGAAGTGACCGAAACGACCGAAAAGGCCCAGGCAGGAGTGACTGCTTGGGCCGAATTACAGGCTAACTTCCCCGACCTAGGCGTGGCCCCGGATCTTCAGGGCTTGACCCGGGCGGAGGTTCTGCGCAAGGGCCAGGCAGGGGAGCGCAACGACCAGAAAGAGGGGACGGGGAAGACTTTTAAGGATATTTTGAAGTCGAACCTTTTTACTTTCTTTAACTTGGTGAACCTCCTGATCGCCCTGATGATCCTCTGGGCCAGCTTCCAAAATTTTGCTTATATTGCCAATCTCTTTTTTCTCTTGATTGTGGGGAGTAACACCTGCATCGGCATTATTCAGGAATGGCAAGCTAAGAAAAATCTCGAAAACCTAAAAATTTTAGTCGAACCCAAGGCCGACGTTCTTCGGGACGGTCAGGTGGTGACCATTTCTTCGGATGAACTTGTCCGGGGCGACCTCCTCAGCATCAAAAGGGGCATGCAAATCACCTGTGACCTGGAGGTGGTCCGCTCGGACAGCCTGGAGATGGATGAGGCCCTGATTACGGGCGAGAGCCAGGGGGTTCCGAAGCGCAAGGGTGATACCTTGGTGGCAGGTTCGACGGTTCTTTCAGGGACGGCCCTGGCCCGGGTTGAGCTCCTCAGCCATGAGAGTGAGGCCTACCGGATTACCTTGGAAGCCAAGGAAGAGCGGGGGGACCGGTCCATTCTCAAGTCTGACCTTCGTCGCCTTCTGCAACTTATTGCAGCCGTGATTTTTCCCTTGGGCTTTCTCCTTTTGATTCCCAAGGTGAGCTCGGCGGCGGACCTGGTGGACCCCCAGGGGATGGCCGATATTGTAGTGGGTATTGCGGGTACCCTCCTGGGGATGATCCCCGACGGCCTCTACCTCATGGTGTCGATTTCTATGGATTGGGGGGCCTCCAATATGGGTAATTTGGGCCTCCTCTGCCAGTCCCTTTCTTCCTTGGAACAGCTGGCCCGGGTTGACCTCCTGTGTGTGGATAAGACGGGGACCTTGACGACGGGGAATATGCAGGTTGCTCAGATTTTCTACCTTTTCCGCCCTGGTCAGGTCCGTCCCGACCGCAGGGAATTGGCAGGCCTTAAGATGGTCGTCCAGGATGCCAGTCAGGATGGATTGAAGCCCTTTCAGCGCCATAGTTTGGACGCTTTGGCCCTCTTGTTGACCTTGGACCACGACCGCAACTCCACTGCCCAGGCCTTGGCCGAGTACCCTCCTTTGCGGGAGCGGATCCTGGCCATCGGTGGCCATGTTCAAAAAGATCTTCCTCAGACCAGTCCGCTCACGCCCGATGCCCCGCCTCCTGCCCCTCAACCAATCAAACATTCTGGTCTCTATGCCATCCCCGGAGTAGCTTTATTAGCCCGCCTCTTTGGTTTGGCTCCCGACCGGGCCTTCTCCGAGTCCAGCGTCTCCAGCCCCTTGATGGGAGCTGCCGAAGATAGCCAGGCTTCCGAGCCCATCAATCCCATCTTTTCTGCCCAGGAAATGGCGGAAGCAGCCGCAGAAGCCGCTTACTTTTCGAGAGAATTTGCTGCTGAACTCCCCAAATACTCCCTCATCCCGTTCTCATCTGGTCGCAAGTGGAGTGGAATTTCGAGTCCGGAGCTCGGAAAATCGTATTTGCTGGGGGCAGCGGAGTTTATTTTGCCCCAGTCTTGGCAGGATTTGCAGGAGTCGATTGCTTCGACCGGGAAGCGGACGGTCGTTTTTGCCTTTTATGACGGAGTTCTAGAGGCTTCCGGTGCGGAAGTTGGGGCCCAGGACCTGGATTTGGATCGGGTGGAGCCCCTGGCCTATATTAGCTTGGATGAAGAGCTTCGGCCCAATGTCCGCCAGACCTTGGCTGCCTTTGAGAAGGAGGATGTGGAGGTCAAGGTGATTTCTGGCGATGCCTTGGCTTCGGTGACTTCTCTCGCCCAACGAGCCGGGATGGAGCCCACCCGGGGCCTGGATTGTTCGACCCCCCACTCTAAGGCTTTGTTTAAGGCGGCGGATTCTTTTGTGCATTTGAAGCAGTCGATTCGCAGGAGGAACCGGCGGAGTCGTGGAGCCCGGGGACGTAAGTGGTGGCAGTTCTGGAAAGGGCGTCCTTCTGATGTCTATTCCCCTGAGATGATCCAGTACGAGCGTCAGGCTAAGGAACTCAAAGACTATAATATTTTTGCCCGGGTTTTGCCCCGGCAAAAGCAGACCCTGGTTGCCTATTTCAAGGCGGAGGGTAGGTATCCTGCTATGACTGGCGACGGGGTGAATGACATCCCGGCCATGAAACAGAGCGATTGTTCTATTGTTATGGCAAGTGGGGCTGATGCGACCAAGAGTGTGGCCGACCTCGTACTTTTGAATAATGATTTTGCCACCCTTGTCCCCGGTACGGCCGAAGGCCGCCGGATTATCAATAACATCACTAAGGTGGCCTCCCTCTTCCTCGTGAAGACAACCTATTCAGTTATTTTGGCCCTTTTCTTCGTCTTTTATCCCGGAAGTCCCCCCTATTATCCCATCCACTTGACCTTTATTACTTCCTTTTGCGTAGGGATTCCCTCCTTCTTCCTAGCCCTCCGCCCCAACCGGGACCGGATCACCGACGCCGACTTTATGAGCCGGGTCTGGGGCTTGGCTATCCCGGGAGGGATTGCTACGGCTTTGGGGGTGATGACCTTGTGCGGGATGCGGGAGTATTTGCCCATGGTAAGCGATCAGACGGAGTCCCTCTTAGCGATTACCCTCCTTGTTACGACGGGCTTTTATGTGCTCTTCATGACCCTGCGCCCCCTGAACATTCTCCGGATTTTCTTTATTACTTTCTGGATCGCTGGCTTTACTATTGCTATGTTTTATTTCCCGCAAATTCTCATGATTAGCCCTGAATGGTACCGTGAATGGCCGATTATGTTCATCGGCGTCGCTGCGATGATCGCCCTCAACACCCTCTTCTACTGGTACATGGGGCGGCACAATAGCCACCTGGGCCCTGGCTGGGGGACGAGCCAGCGGGCGTGAGCTAGGATTTTACATCTGCCCCCTACTTGATTTCTTAAATTCGTCTAAGAGACGGGCGTGGCGGATGTGGGCCCTAGTACGGGCCCAGATGTGTGGGTTACAGGCCACAAGAATAGGGAGTATTTCGAGGCGGCCAGCTAGCATGGAGAAGATGAGAATGAGCTTGGGGATGGGGCCATAACTGCCCATATTTTCCCAGGGACCGATCTTGCCAAGGCCGGGTCCTACGTTGTTGAAAGTTGTGGCGATGGCCCCGAAGGCTGTAGTGAAATCATCTTCAAAGAAGGAAAAAGCGATGAGGAGGACTCCGAAGAGGAGAACATAGATTAAGAAATAGGCAACAATGTTGCGAGTCTCGTTGCGGGAGACTTTTTGCCCTTCTTGGTGGATTAAAAAGAGACGCTTGGGATGGAAGGCCTCCAAGAGCTCCCGGAAGGCCTCTTTAAAAAGGATGAGGACCCGGGAGATCTTGAGTCCACCGGCCGTACTGCCTGCGCAACCACCAAAAAACATCATGAGGAGGAGGAGTATTTGGGAGAAAAGGGGCCATTCCACATAATTTTCCGTCCCATAGCCGGTTGTAGAGACCAGGCTGGAGACATTGAAAAAGCCATGACGGAGGGCTGTCCAAAAGTTGGCGTAAGTCCCCGACGCAAAGAGGTTGATGCCAATACCAAGGCTGGTGAGCCCGACAATGGCAAGAAAGCTCTTGGTTTCTTCGCTTTCCAATAAAACTCGTCGGTCGTAGAAGAGAGTCAGGTAGTAGAGGTTCATATTCACCGAAAAGACAAGGACAGCGATACCCAAGACAAGCTCAATGAGGGGACTTTGAAAATAGGCGACGCTAGAACTATGGGAACTAAAGCCCCCGGTGCCCGCCGAGCTCAGGGCGTGGATGAGGGCGTCGCCCCAGGACATGCCGCAGAGGCGGAGGATCAGGATCAGAAGACCCGTTAAGGAGGCATAGATCACATAGAGGCCCCGGGAGGATTGCTGGAGGCGGGAAGCAACCCGGCTGAAGCTGGGACCGGGCATCTCGGCGCTTAAGATCGAATAGGCGTTGTTACCGATGGGAACAAGGGAAATCGTTAGAACAAGAACCCCCATACCTCCCACGAAGTGGGTCAGGGACCGCCACAAAAGGAGGGGGAAGCCCAGAGATTCCACCGTTTGGGTGGCGGGGCCCAAAATAGAGGATCCCGTTGTAGTAAAGCCGCTGACCGTCTCAAAAAAGGCGTCGATAAAGTGAGGTATCCGACCGCTCAGCACAAAAGGAAGAGCCCCAACAAGGGAGAGGGCGAGCCAAGAGAGGACGGAAATGATACAGCCGTCGGACATCTGGAGGGGGCGTTTGAGGACGTTTTTACGGAGATAGGTGCTGGGGATGCCCAGGCAGAGGGCCAAGGCGGCCGCAACCCCTAAGCCCCAGACGGCGGCCCAGTCTCGGGCAAGCAAGGCCACCGTCAGGGGGAGGAGGAGTAAATAGCCTTCAATAGCCAGAACGGAGGAAATGGTGGTTAATATCATCGAGAACTCTCCTTGTGACGCTTCTCATGAGTATCCTAATCATGGTAAATTTCTTTTGAATAGAGTAGGCAAAGCCTTAAATTTGCGACGCCTTAACAGCTTGTGATGAATTACAGCTCGTGATGCATTACAGCTTGCGAGCCCTTACCAGCCTTTGTCGCCTAGTTTTGCGCTCACTTGGTAGACAATAAAATCTGATCCAGGTCACTTAAGTGGGGGATGGTGGTAGCCACCACAATTTCATCTCCGGTCTGAATCAAAGCATCCCCGGTAGGGAAAATCACCTTGTTATTCCGCAGGATGTAGCTAATAATACAGTCATTTTTGATTTGCAGCTCCCTCAAGGTGTGGCCTACAGTCTGGGAATTGGCCCCCGCTTCGAACGTGACCAGCTCAATCTGGTCTTCCATAGTGTGATAGAGGGCCTTGACCTTGGACCCCCGGGAATTCATCAGGGCCCTGATCTTACTCAAAATGAGGTCGGCACTGATTTCCTTGGGGGTTACGATATTCGACAGGCCCTGGTCCTTTAAAAGAGCTACAATCCGCCGCCGGTTGACCTTGGTGATGATCTTGGGAACCTGCAATTTTGAGGCATAGAGGCCGATAATGATATTTTCCTCATCGACCCCGGTTAGGCTGATCACAGCGTCATAATCCGTCAAAGGCAGCTCATCCAGGACCTCAAAGTTGGTCCCGTCATCAACCTGGATCCCGGCAAAACTGAACTTCACCCCGAGCGTCTTCGCAAGATCCGGATTGGCCTCGATAATATGAACTTTGTTGATGGGGGCGTCGATATTGAGTCCCGCGGCTGACCTCAAAAAGCGAGGGAAAGGATCAGGTTTATGGGCCATCTTCTCTTCCTTTTCGAGGAGCTTTTTCGCATCTTTCTCTAATTGCTGGTTCTGATCCCAGCGGTCCTGAATGGCTGGGGCCTTCTCCGCTTGAGGCTCTCCTGCAGGAGAGAGCGAGGCTGTCTCCTTGCCGTCAAGGCTTGCAGGTCCTTCATGGGGCGCTCCGACCGGCAGATGGTCTCGCTTAATCACAAGATGATCCTGCAAGTCCTGGATGAACCGGGCCCACTGGGGATTGAACAAGGGCCTGTGCCGCTGGCTATGCTTCAAAGCGGCAATAAAGTTCTCGTCCGTCTCCATATGGACCATATCCTTCCGCAAATGTTCCAAGTGGTTGCAAAAGCTATAGGTAATTGCCCCGCCCCCAATGATGAGGACCTTTTGCTTGGGAAAATAATTTTCCTGGGCGTTAGGTCCGTCTACCAGGGACCGGGCCAGGGCCTGATAAAGGCGGAGGAGGTCCTGCTCCAGGCCAGTTGCTTGGATGATATCACCGACCTTCAGCATATCGTCTCCGTGGAGGATAGAAACCTCCCCCTTGGTATCCATTTTGGCGCAAATAATCACGTTCTTCCAACGTTTTCTCAGGTCTTTCAAGGGGATGCCCCCAATCGGTGACCCCTCTGAAATCGTGAATTCCAAGAACTTTGCCCGCCCGTTGGCAAAACTCAAGACTTTCCTCGCCATGGGGAAGCTCAGCTGAGCAAAAATTTCTTCTGCCGTCTCTTTTTCCGGACAAATAATCTCGTCCACAGGAAGGGAGTATTCTAAGAAGGTCAGCTGTTCTATATATTGGATGCTCCGGACCCTGGCCATGGTGTATACTTCTTGATTCATGGCTTTGACGAGAGAGGTGACGACGATATTGGTGTCGTCGTTGTCGGTGATGGCGATGAAAATGTCGGCTTTCCAGACTTCTGCCGTCAATAGGACGTTCCTGTCTATGCAGTTTCCTACAATGGCCTGGAGGTCAAAGGCCTGTTCGGCCATGAGGGCCTTAGCCGCATCGATTTCGATGACGGTGATATCGCATTCTTCTGCAATAAAATCTTCACAGAGGGTGGCAGCCAATTTGCCATAGCCGGCAATCACTACTTGCATGGGGTTCTCCTAACTGTTATAGGGTTAATTCAATCACCAGGCTCTTCCCATCCTTACTGTAGGCGTGGGCCTCACCCCGGTGGCGGGTCACGATAGCTTGGGCCAGGGCCAAGCCAATCCCATGGCCTCCCTTGGCTTGGTTGTGGGAGCTATCAAGCCGATAAAAGCGCTCAAAGAGCCGGTCATAATTGCCCGGCTCCAGGCCTTCCGCTAAGTTTTCTGTGGCGATTTTAACCTGGCGCCCCTCCTTTTTAACCCGGAAAAAGATCTGGGAATCGGGGAGGGAATATTTGATGGCGTTATCTAGTAAAATTGTGATGGCTTGGCTGAGACTCGACGGCTCTGCCCGCCCCATTACCTTATCGTTGATTTCGGCGGTCAGGGTCTTTCCGGCCTGAGTCGCCAGGGGGACAAAGGACCTTGCCACATCCTCTGCCAAGGCTGAGATCTCCAGGTCTTGCATGGGGAGGGACCCCCGGTCTTCGTCCATGGTGCTCAAAGACACGAGTCCCTCGACCAGCTGAGTCAGATTCCGAACTTGGTTGCGGATGCTCTTGGTCCACTGGGTCTCGCCGCTCGTCAGTTCGAGGACTTCGGCGTTGGTCTGGAGGATGCTGAGGGGGGTTTTCAGCTCATGGCTGGCGTCCGAGATGAAGGCCTTTTGCTTTTCATAAGCCTCCAGGATGGGGGCAATCGCCTTTTCGGAGAGTAGATAGGCGATTAAAGCTGAAAAAATGAGCATAAAGAGACCAAATACAATCGACCCGTAGACGAGCCGATAAAAAAAGTCGAGCTCCCGACTGCAGTCGAGGAAGACGACAAGGTGGTTGTCCCCTTCGGATCTCACATAGTATTTATAACTCCCGATCGAGCCTTTGGGGGGCTTGCGAATGGCCAGTTTGGCGTAACGGAGGGCCTCAACGGGGGAGATTAAGGCAACATTGTCGACATTGACCGTCAAAATCGAGGGCTTTTTCATCTTCACGCTGAAATACCGGGTGCTAAAGGGGGCCTCCGTCGCTAGATGCTGAGCCAGAGCATAGTCCCGAGGCAAAGGTCCGCTTTTGGGGGAATTGGGCACCGTCATGGCCGTGGTGGGAAATGTGCCCCCGTTTCGGCTGATGAGCTCCAAAGTCTGCTCCGCCCGACTAATGATATTGGCATAGACGCCCAGGACGATAATGGTCCCCAGGCTGATGACGACAATGGTCACCGCCGAGACCGAATATACCACAAATTTTCTTCGTAACTTCTCTCTCATGCCCTACTCATGGATCTCCAGGGTATAGCCAATATTTCTTGCCATGGTGATTTCGACGTTGGCCTTCAATTTTTTCAGTTTCTTACGTAAATTCGAAATATACACCCAGACCACATTTATCTCGGCCTCGCTGTCAAAACCCCAGATCTGGTCCATAAAATCCTCAGCGGAAATATAGGCCCCCGGGCGATTGATCAGGAGTTCCAGAATCTGAAACTCCCGGTTCGCCAGGCGAAAAGTCTTCTCGACCTCACTTGAACTCAGCTCAAAACTACTCCGATTTAAGCAAATATTCCCTACCCGCAGGACATTATCCGGGCTTTTTCCCGGTTCTTGCCGCCTGGTCACAGCCCGGATCCGGGCCAGAAGTTCTTGGGTCTCGAAGGGCTTTTTCAGGTAATCGTCGGCCCCAGCGTCGAGGCCCTCGACAATATCGGTGGTCTGGGATTTAGCTGTCAAAAGGATGACGGGCACATGGTGGCCCGAGAGGATGGAATATTTGCCCTGGGGAGTCCCAGATAGGCGGATCTGCCGGAGGACTTCCATCCCATCCATCTTAGGCATCATAATGTCTAAGATGACTACGTCATAGGCCTGCACCGCCAAATAATCCATCGCTTCGATCCCATCGGCGCAGATGTCGACGGTGTAGTTGTTGTGGCGCAGGATAAAGGCGATAGCCTCAGCGGACTCGCTTTCATCCTCACACAATAATAAGCGCATTTTCTTCCTCCCTTGTGGGCTCTATTCTAACATAACGCCAGGGTTTCGCCACTGCTCCAGCTCGACAAAATCCGAGGCTTTTGTTACAATGCTGTAAAGGAGGCAGCAAGGCGGCTATGAAAAAGAATTGGTGGATCAAGGAAACAGACGCAGCAGAAGAGGCCAAAAATCAGGTCTCTGAGCCCGTTGCGCCTTCAACTCAAGGCCCGGCCACGGCGTCTGTCGCAAGCTTGACTCAGGACGCAGCTCCTGAGTATGCCGAAGCCTCTGGGTCTGGCGCAGCCCCTGAGTCTGGCAAAGCCCCGACCCGGGACCTAGGCCACTTGGACGGCTTGGGCCTTGCAAAGTCTGCCCGTATCCCCCGGGTGCATTCCCACCTGGCTGACGGTCGTCGCCTTTATCCCCTTTTGTTGAATGCTAAGACCCTGTTATTCAGCTGTGCCCTTGGCCTCTTAGCTGCGATCCTAGCCTATGGGATGGTCTCCCTCTGGGAGGATGCCCTGGGTCTAGCCCTCCTTTTACTGGTGGCCGAGTCGGTCCTGGTAGCTTATTTTATCGGCCTATTCTTATGTATCCACAGCTTGGGCGAAGAGGAAGCCCAGATTTTTACCTACCACCGCAAGATTTATGCGGTCCTCACCGAACCAGGGGCCTATCTTTTACCTTTTGGCGTTCAGCCCCTGCGAATTCATCTTCCCTTGAACGCCCACGAGCAAAATCTCCTAGAAGGGGCTGCTGAGCGGGCTGCTGCCCCCAATCCCATTCCTTGTGATTCCCTCACCCGCCGGGCCACTCGAGCCCTTGAAAAGCGGGATCGGCAAGGGATTATTTGCTTAAAACGTCGTTTTTATCGGTCAGCACCCATCCAAGTGGGGGAGGGCCTTTGTGAACTCTTCCTGGTCTGGCAGATCTTTGATCCCCAGCCCTTAGCTGAAAACTTAGATGATTTTCCCAGTTTTTTAGCAAATATTCTCGAACTTGCTTGTTCCAAGGCAGACCGCCTGCCAGCCCGGGGGGGCCAAGTTTCCACAGGGGGACAAGCTTCTACAGGGGGACAGGCTTCCACAGGGGGACAAGCTTCTAGAGGCGGCCACACTCCCTCGGATGTCTCTTCTCTTCTTTCAAGTGATCTAGCAGGGACCTTGGAGGAGGCTCTCCGACCTGAACTTCAGGCCTTGGGGATTGAACTTTTATCCCTGCATGTGATGCGAGCATCATCTAGACAAGATTGATAGTAGGATTCCACCTCCTCTCACTGACGAGAAAGGGGCTTAGCCTACTTCCTTGTCTTTTCATCTAAACCATTATGTCAGGCCTATGGGCCTTATGTCATTTATATGGATATTATGTCAGCCCTATGGATCCTGACGGGAAAGGAGGTCTAAGATGAAATCTATTTCTCGTTTATCCTATATGAAGGGCCTATTAGCTCTTCTGATTGTAACTATGCTGTGTGGCTTCGGCCTGGGCCTTGAACCAAGCTCCGGACAAAGTTTTGCGCCAGCTTTCGGAAGCGCCCTTCTTGGTTCCCCTAGGGTCCACGCCCTGCCTGGGCAGCAAGGCCCTCAGCCCCGCTTCCAGGCCCCTGGTCAGCCAATAAATCCAGCCCGACCGGTCGTTTCTCCTTTGGGTCAAGGTCCCCTCATCGATGAAGATACACATACTATCCTGGGCCTTCACATCCAAGGTCTTCCCCAGCCAGAAATTGGGAAACCTGTACCTTTCAACTTAGGAGGGCTCCAGATAGCGCCTTCCTCTGTTGTCTTGGATCCAGATGAAGCCATTCGCTGGCAGGTAGAGCAGGCTAAGGGCCAATGGGTGGACCTTCCTGCGGGCCCTGTTGGTCCTGCTAGTCAACCAGGCCAAGCGGCTGCTTTCGTGGCAGGTCAACGGTATGCCTTGACTTTCCAGCTTCGCATAGAAGATGTTAAGGGGGAAGATCCACTTAACTTCGCCGATCCTACCAATCAGCTTGAGCTGGCTTTCCTGGATGATCCTAAGTCAGAACTCACCTATACGCTCAAAAACATCCCTGACAAAAAAGCACCGGGTCGCCAGGCAATCCTTGAAGTGCGGATTGTCTACCCTGCCCTGGTGCAAATGTATAAGGTCGATGTCAGCGGAGGCTCTGCCAGCCTGAAGGGCTCTCGGGTGGTGAAAGCCCCTGCAGGAGCGAAAATTGCCCTAGAGGCTCAGTCAGCTCCAGAAGACAAGATTTTTGATACGTGGACGGGAGCTGATGTAGAAACGCTTTTACCGGACTCTGTCCATCTTGCAAAAACTTCCTTCACCATGCCCGACCACGATGTAGCCTTTCGTGCCACCTATAAGGACGATCCGGATAAGATCCGTAAGCTGACAGTGACGGCTCTAACTCAACCAGAAGCGGCCCTTTTGCCGACTGTAGACGGGATAGAGTTTGAAACAGATATCAAAGATTCGGCTCTTAATGACCCGATTTGCCTAGTCAACAGGGATGCCTCTCACTGGGAGCAACTAACTTCCGGTCGCTGGGAAGCCCTGCCCCCTGAAACACCCTTTGTCGCTGGAGAAAGCTACCGCCTGGTTCTGGTGGTAAGCCCTCATGCCCCATACTCCTTTGCGAAAACTTGCCAGGTCACGGTAGAGGACAAGTCTCTGCAGCCAACGATTGCCCCTAAGGGAACCGGCCTAGCCGTAAGTTATGAATTTGATCGCCTAGGGGAAGAGAATATGAAAGTCTCCTTTAACACTAACGGGGGGAAAGTAGATCCCGACCGTCCCATGGAGGAGATCGCTATCCCCAAGGGAAGCTTGTATCCCCTACCAGCGTGTAAATTCATTCCGCCTCAGGACAAAGACTTTGCGGGCTGGAGTATTTCAGGACAGGGAACAAATACTCCTCTGCCGTCGGATCAGAAAATCCTCATCGATAAGCCTTTGACCCTATCAGCCCAATGGAAAGAAGCGCCCAAGACCTACCATGCCCTCCAGATTAGCTCTGGCCGGATCATGCCGAAGGTCGGGGATCCTCTGGCCAAGGGCCAGATCAAAGAGGGTGAGAAAGTCAACCTCCTCCCCCTGCCAGCTCCTGTGGGCCAGGTTTTTGCGGGCTGGGAGTTGAAAAAAGGCACCTTGCCCCCGGATGTGAAGGCAGAAGCGCTCAAGAAGCCAGACTTGAGCTTCCCCATGGCCGGAGAAGAACTGGCCTTGGAAGCAACCTATGAAGATGCCCCAGCCGACGCTACCAGCTCCTCCATCACCCTAACTCACGCTAAGGCCAACCTAGAGGGGAAGACCGTCACAGAAGCCAGCCCCGGCAGCAGGCTCACGATCGAGGCGGACATCCAAGAAGGACAAAGCTTTGTAGGCTGGCAAGTCAAGCAGGGATTATTTGCTCTAGAAAATCCGAAAGTGAATCCTCTGACTTTGACCATGCCGAACGGGTCTTTCGAGCTCGAGGCCCTCTTGGAGGGAACCCCGAAATCTTCGGGCACGTCCACGACGGGCAAGGTCGTAGTAAGCTATGCCATCCATGTGGAGGGCGGATCTGTGACGATTGACGACGGTCCCGCCGTTTTAGATAAGAATAACGAGGTCTATGCCGAAGCGGGCACGCAGATCAGGGTGACCCCCAAGCTGCCCGAACATAAGACTTTCGAATACTGGACGATTAAGAAGGGGACCGATGCTCCCTATAAAGACTCCAAGGCCGAGCAAAAGTTCCTCATGGGCACTGAGACCATTTCCCTGGTCGCAACTTTCAAGGAGATCAAGCCGGTGCCCCTAGTCCTCGATCCCAGTTCCGGAAAGATTCAAGGGAAGTCGGGCCTCGTGGAGTATGAAGTCTATCCCGGCGACACCCTGACCCTCCCGAAGGTGGAGCGCCCTGGTTATAGCTTTGCCTATTGGCATAGTAAGAAAGGCAAGGAATATAAGATCGGCGACGTTTTCGACATTGGCGACAAATATTCCATCCACGGTCCCGACGTACTCACGGCTTTCTGGGAGAATAAGAAGCCTGGCCAGCCCCCGGCACCTCAGCCGGTGCCGGAGTCGAAGAAGGTCCCGTCGTGGGCCTTGGGGCCCCGGGTAGCAAGGCAGGTTGAGGTCCGGCCTACGGTTTTAGGGCATCGCACTCCCTCGCCCGGGGCCACCATGCCCCTCCGGCCCGAGCAAATTGTGCCTCAAAAGCCCAGTCCTCAAGGACCTCCAGCGGTGAGACCTAATTCCCAGGCCCATGTCGTGCCCAATTTCCATCCGCAAGTGAATCCAAGTCGCCCCTCGATCCCGGCTACTGGTGAGGGCTCTTACAGGGGGCCCGTGGTTATTAGCCTAGGATTGGCCCTGGCTCTCATCCTGCTGGCTTGGAAAATTTGTAAGAACACCCCGTAGTCCACTATTCTTTCCCCCCGGATCCCCGGGGGTTTTTTATACCTGGACAAGCAACTAGGCGCAGAGGCAATATGTTATCTTGCCGCAATTGGAATCCTATCCCAGATCGCTTAAAATGCCTTGAAATTGCTTCTATTATTTTAGATCGTCTTATTGGTCCTTCGTGTTTTGTAATTCCCTAGGAAAAAAACCCATAATCCATTACACTAAGGAGTGAAAACATGGGGCCACTCCTGGTCGAGATGCAAAAAATAAGTCGCTCTAGCGGGTTACCCCATAAAAATTTCATGCCTGTTCCCCTTAGCAGGGCTCAGACCAAGAAAGAATAGGAAACCATGGCAAATAAAAAGAAACTAACGAAGGCCCAAGAAGAGCTTGAGGCTCAGATAGAGGCCGCCTTTGTCAACCAGGATATGGAGATCCATCCAGTTGACCTCAATATTGAGATGAGAAAGTCCTTTATGGACTATTCGATGAGCGTCATCACCGACCGGGCCTTGCCCGACGTCCGGGATGGGCTCAAACCAGTCCATCGCAGGATTATTTATTCCATGTTCGACCAAGGCTTCTTGCCGGACAAGCCGTACCGAAAGTGTGCGACCACAGTTGGAGACGTTCTGGGTCGCTTCCACCCCCACGGAGATGCTGCAGTTTACGATGCTTTGGTGCGTTTAGCACAAAATTTCTCCATGCGCTATCCCCTAGTCGACGGACACGGGAACTTTGGATCGAGAGACGGGGATGCCGCAGCTGCCTACCGGTATACAGAGGCACGTTTACAGAATATTTCCCTTGAATTACTACGGGACATTAAGAAAAATACGGTTGACTTTCAACCAAACTTTGACGAACACGTCATGGAGCCCAACGTCCTCCCTGCCTCCTACCCCAACCTCCTGGTAAACGGGTCGAGCGGAATCGCCGTCGGGATGACGACCTACATTCCCCCACACAATTTGGGGGAGACGATTGATGCAGCGGTAGCTCTCCTCCACAATCCTGAGATCTCCCTCACCGAATTGATGACCCATATTCAAGGCCCCGATTTCCCGACTTATGGGATAATTATGGGGAAAAAGGGGATCTACGACACCTATCGGACGGGACGGGGAACCATTGTCGTCCGGGCCCACTGCGAAATCAAGGAACAAGAACGAGGCAAGATGATTATTCTTGTCAGCGACCTCCCCTACCAGATCAATAAGGCGGAACTCATTGCCAACCTGGCCCAGCAGGTCAAAGACAAGCGGATTGAGGGAATTTCAAACGTCCGGGATGAATCGGACCGAAACCAGGACATCCGCATCGTCATTGAGCTCAAGAAAGAGGCCACGCCAGCCGTAGTCCTCAACCAACTCTACAAATACACGGCCCTGCAAACCAATATTCATGCCATCATGCTGGCCCTTGTCCCCGAAAAGGAGGGGGATGAGGTACGTTTTGTGCCTCGTCTCTTGTCCCTGAAGCAGATGCTGGCCCATTATCTACGCCACGCCGAGGAAGTTTTGAGTCGCCGTACCCAGTTTGACTTGGATAAGGCAGAGGCCCGCCTCCATATCTTGGAGGGTTTGCAAAAGGCCATTGATAAAATTGACCTGGTTATCGATCTGATTCGCCATTCAGAGACCGAGGCCCTAGCGAAACAGCGGCTCCAAGAGCAGATTGGCCTGACCGAGATCCAAGCCCAGAGTGTCGTTGATATGCGATTGGGCCGCCTTTCTGGACTTGAGCGTCAGAAGATCCTTGAGGAGCGGGCGGCCGTGGAAGCCTCGATTGTAGAATTTACGGCGATTTTGACCGACAAAGACCGGATGGTGGAGACCCTTACCGCAGAGATGCTCCAGGTCAAGGAAAAGTACCAGGATGAGCGGAGAACCGTCCTAGGTCCGAGTTTTGAGGAAGTAGAGGATGAGTCTCTCATTGAGAATGAGCCCATTGTCATCACCTTATCCAAAGAGGGCTATATCAAGCGGATGCAGCTCAGCGATTACCAGATCCAGCACCGGGGTGGCCGGGGCATTGAGGCCATGAAGACCCGGGAAGCCGATATCGTCGACAATGTCTATACGGCCATGTCCCACGATACCATCCTCTTCTTTAGCGATGCGGGGAAGGTCTATCTGCTCAAAGCTTACCAGCTTCCCCAGAGCAGCCGCCAAGCCAAGGGAACGGCCCTAATCAACCTCTTGAGTCTAGAAACGGATGAAAAGATCACTGGCCTCATTCCCTTGAGCAACTTGGAGGAGGAACACGTTGACCTGGCCATGATCACCGAGCAAGGTCGGATGAAACGGACATCTTTGCGAGAATTCATGAATATTCGCAAGAGTGGGCTGATTGCCCTCCGCCTCAAGCCGGGCGACCGTTTAATCGCCATCCGCAAGTGCAGGGATGACGACGAAGTTGTGGTGGTCACCCACCGGGGCCAGGGGATCCGCTTTGGGGCCTCTGATACCATGCAAGTGGGGAGAAATGCAGCCGGTATCCGGGCCATTCGCTTGGCTCCGGATGATTTTGTTATTGGTATGGTGACCGTACCAGCCGCCAAGGGCGACCCTGAGGAGATGGAGGAGGACCAGGCTCCCTGCCTTGTGACCATCACGGAACATGGCTACGGGAAGCGTACCCCCATCCATGACTTTAACCTTCAGAAGAGAGGGGGCAAGGGAAGCTTGATCCACCGCTTGAGTGAGCGCACAGGGAACATTGTTTGCGCTAATCTGGTGGATAGTAGCAATCGTATCATTTTGATCAGCGAGACCGGGAATATTATCGCCATTGAAGCCGAGGAAGTCCCGATTTTGGGTCGGGTCACCATGGGCGTCAAGATTATGAAAAATCGGGATGCCACCGTCGTGGAAATGTGCGTCCTGCCAAGTGAAGCCGAACTTGACGCTATCCGTGAAAAAGCGGCTGAACAGGCCCTTGCTGTCGCCAAAGGTGAAAGCAGCGAGCCTGGCCAGGTTGACGAGCCTGCTGACAACGAGCCCTATCAAGACCTGTCCTTAGTGGATGAATTTGACGATGACCTGCCAGCCGATATGGACGATGACTTGGGTGACGATGACATTGACCTAGGCGACGACGAAGACGACCTGGGCGACTAGAAAGGAAATACTCCGTGTTAAATTTTGATTTTTGTTTGTCGACAGACTTTGTTTTTGGGAAGGGGGCCGAGGACCAGGTGGTCCCCATGCTCCAGAAATTCGGGGCTCACAAGGTCCTGGTCCATTATGGCCAGGGCTCGGTGGTTCGATCCGGGCTCTTGCCCAAGGTCCTTGACCACATGACGAAGGCAAATATTCCCTACGTCGAACTTGGCGGCGTCCAACCCAACCCAGTTGACACGATGGTTTATCAGGGGATTGAACTTGCCAGGAAAGAGGAAGTTGACTTTATCCTTGCTGTCGGCGGGGGCTCAGCAATTGACTCGGCTAAGGCCATTGCCGTGGGGGTTCCCTACGATGGTGATTTCTGGGAGCTCTTCCAGACTGGCAAAAGGGTCGAAAAAGCCCTACCCCTTGCGACCATTTTGACTTTGCCAGCCACGGGTTCCGAGGCCTCCCCCAATACAGTCATTACTAAGGAGGAGGGAAAGTGGAAAATGGGCTATGGGTCTCAACTTCTCCGCCCCAAATTTTCCCTCATGAATCCCGAACTTACCTTTTCTTTACCGCCTTTCCAGACGGCCTGTGGGATTTCTGATATGTGTGCCCATATCTTGGAGCGCTACCTGTCGCCGACACCGGATGTAGGCCTGACTGACCGCCTCTGTGAGGCCACTCTCCAAGCCATCATCGCCTATGCTCCCCGGGTCATGACCCAGCCGGAGGACTATGAGGCCCGGGCCAATATCATGTGGGCGGGGACCATGGCCCACTGCAATCTTTTGGGCTTGGACCGCCTCCAGGACTGGTCCAGCCATGCCATCGAGCATGAATTATCGGCCCGCTATGATGTAGCCCACGGGGCCGGCCTAGCCGTTGTCTTCCCCGCTTTTATGCGTTTTACCATGCCCCAGCATCTCATGCGCTTTGCCCAGTTAGGGAATCGAGTCTTTGGCATAGAGATGGATTTTGAGCATCCCGAAGTGACTGCCACCAAGGCCATTGATGCTTATGAGGCCTTTATGGCCAGCCTCGACCTACCCACAGACCTAGTTAGCCTGGGGGCCAAGGTCGAAGACATCCCTGCCATGGCCGAGCACGTAGTAATCAAGGGAAAAGAACGGCTGGGCAACTTCCAATCCCTCAGCCGTGAGGACATTCGCAAAGTCTACGAACTCATGGTCAAAGACTAGCTTGATGATTGATTATTGTCAGACAGGGGAGAGACCTGGCGCAAAAAAAGAGTGCGAGCCATTTTGTGGTCCACACTCTTTTTGTTATTCGCTATTGATAATCCGTTTATCCGTATTTTCTCGTATGTTAGGGGATTGACTAGAAAGCATTAACCTACAATAGCTTTATAGCGTTTAGACCTGTTGAGGCTTAGGATTTTTTCGCCATCTTGCCAGTGAGCTGGACGCCTCTCTTCTTGGGGAGATTATTCCAAATCTCGTCAGCCACGGGAGCCCAAGCTTTAGCGGTGGGTACGCAACGGTCGCAGAAATCTTTGGGATCTTCTGGGCTCTGCAAGTCAGTAGACTCGGCACCCGTTTTTCTGACGATCTGGGTGAGACGACCAGGATTATCAAGCATGGGGCAAGGACGCAACATATTCTTGTTGAAGGGTTGGTTCTGACGATAAGCCATAAAGAGGGGGGATTGATAGGCTTCCAACAGGGTCTTTTCCTTGATATTAGAATCTGAATAGTGGACAAAGGCGCAAGGTTCGACATCTCCGTTGGGGTTAATATGGCAATAGCCACGACCACCAGCAATACAACCGCCTACTGCGTCACCATCATTCCAAAAGTCCATGGTAAAGAGAGGTTTCGTTTTGCGGAATTTATGAATCTGCTCATACATGAATTTCCGCTGCTCAGCAGTCGCCATCAGTTCAGGCACCGCATCTGCCCCAATGGGCATGTAGGTAAAGAACCAAGCAAACTTAGCGCCCATGTCGATCATGGCATCAAAATACTCCTCGCTGCCAATGACTTCCACGTTTTTGCTGGTATAGCAGCAAGAAATACCAAACATCAGTTTGTGGGCCTTTAAGATCTTCATCGCCTCAATGACCTTGCTGTAGGTACCTTCGCCACGGCGAAAGTCGGTGGCTTCCTCAAAGCCTTCAATACTGATGGCTGGCACGAAGTTCTTAACTCTTAGCATTTCCTTGGCTAGATCTTCATCAATCAGGGTGCCATTGGTAAAGGCTAAGAAGGCGCAATCGTTGTGTTTCTCACACAGACGGATCAGATCTTCCTTGCGGACCAAGGGTTCGCCGCCGGAGTAGATATAGGCGTAGGTTCCCATATCTTTGCCTTGTTGGATAATATCGTCCAATTGCTCATAGCTTAGGTTGAGCTTATTGCCGTATTCAGCAGCCCAGCAGCCGGTGCAGTGGAGGTTGCAGGCAGATGTGGGGTCGAGCAAAATCGCCCAAGGTACGTTGCACTGGTATTTTTCTTGGACTTTGACGGTAGCTGGGGTGCCGATGAGGGTTCCGTTGATGATGATGGTCTCCACTAATTTTTTTCTCTGGCCATCATCGATATCAGTCCATAAGCTCTTGACTAACTGAGACCAGTTATTATTTGGGTCTGCTAGGGCGGCACGTATTCCCTCTGCTTGTGCCGTGATCGCTTGATTATTCTTATCATACTTCTCTAACATATCAATTAGCTTGGGAATATTCGTTTCAGGATCTTTATCCAGGTAGGTATAAACTTGTTTTAAGGCAAACCCTTTAATTACTTCTGAAGCATTCATCTCAATGGTTCCTTTCTTTCAATACAAGATCGCAAAAAAGCTTGCGGCTTCCATTTCTTACGTAATTTTTATGATATCGGACATTGGAAATGAAAACCATAGTAAAGAAATGAAATGTATTCCAATTGGGATAGATTACGGAAATTGCTCATATTTGCGTAAAGTTAGGAAATTGAGCAAAGAAGACCGCCCGGGCTGGTGAATGGGGATCAACATCCCCACTCGGGGATTACACCTCTACCCGGGAATTATGCCTCTACTCAGAGATTTGAACAGCGCTAGCAAGAAAGGTGTCAAAGAGCAGGGCCAACTGGTCAACGCTTTCGTCAATGTCGTTTTTCATGCGACCCCAAAAAAACTGCATAACAAAGCCGATGTAGGCATAGCGACAAAATGAAGCAATACTATTAAGGCGTTCTTCCGACAAGTCGTGCCCTTCAGCGGCTTGTAGAACCAATTTCATAAAGACATCATCCGTCAAGGAAAAGACATAGCGCTCCAATCGATCTCGCGATAGCCCATCAAAGACATGGTAGACCGTTTTCGAGTTTGCTTGACACATACACAGCATTTTTTTTGTGGCACTTTTCCATTCAATCGGGGAGCCACTTGGTAGCACGATCTCGACTTGCTCTTGAAACCAGGTATCCAGCAGGTGATAAATATCTTGGTAATGGTAGTAGAAGGTATTGGGACTGATTTCGGCCCGACGGACAAGTGCCGATACGGTAATTTTATCAAACGGCATCTCTGCTAGCATCTTCTGAAATGTGCTCATGATTAGTTTTTCGGTAAATAAAGCCATGCAATCTCTTTCTTTCGGTGCTCCTTAAGTGCTGTCTTTAGGTGTTATTTTTAAGCGCTTGCGTTTTCTATAGGCACTATCTTTAAACGTTCCCTTTGTTCCCTTTTCCTTTAAAGGGACGTTATTTTTTGTATTGTATCTAAAATGCCCATCCGTTACAAGAAAGAAAGCCCATACCTAAGCCCGCCCGTTCCAAGCAAGAAAGTCCATGCCCTATAAGAAAGTTCGATCAAAAAAAAGGCCGGATAAGAAAGAGAGAGAGCAGGGCGGGAGTATTTGTCGAAAATTGTTATAGTCCTGTAAGGAAATTGTAGAAGGCTTTTCATTTTTTGTCGAAGTTTTTGTGTTTAAAGTCTGCTTGATGTAGTATCATTAACACAAGACGTCCTGACGCCTCGGCGCATGTACGAGGGGATCAGGAAAAACGCATTGCGTATCATAGGGAAGGAAGTGCTATGAAATTTATGAATCTTTCAAACCATCAAGTCTCGAATAAGTCTTTTGCTGCGTCTCAAGAAGGCCCAGGGCGTGGCGTTTGGGCGGTTCTTCGGGCAGCGGAGTCTGCTGAAGCTGCTGGATCGGGCGAAGAAAAAAAAGGCGAACTGCCAAGCAGAGAAGAAGTCGATCAGGCCCTGACTTGGGACTTATCGTCGGTCTTTGCAGATCGGAAAGAATTTGAGGCGGCTCGGGAGAAAATGAAGGCCCTGGGTGAGAAGGCGGCTTCCTATAAAGGACGACTGAAGGAGAGCGCTAAGACGCTTTTAGAGGTCGCCATGCTCATGGATGAGTTTGAAGATTGGGCGAGCAAGGTTGCTGTGTACACCGGGCTGAAGCACGATGAAGATACGGCGAATCAGGAAAATCTGGCCAACCAGGTCCAAGTTTCGCAGATCCTGGTCCAGATGATGGCGGCTTTGGCCTACTTCCCGGTAGAGCTGAGCCAGATTCCCCAGGAGACCTTGGATGCCTTTATGAAAGAAGAACCAGGCCTCGAAGCCTACCGTCACGCCTTTGATGAGATCTTGCGTAAGAAGGAGCACCTTCTGGACCAGGCCACCGAAGAGCGCCTTACCAAGGCCGCCGAGATCTTTGGCGGAGGCGAGGCAGTCTTTTCGACCTTGAATGACTCCGATCTCATTTTCCCGACCATTAAGGATGAGGATGGGGCAGAGGTGGAACTTAGCCACGGTCGTTTTGGTCAGTTTATCCAATCCAAGGATCGGAGGGTCCGGGAAGACGCTTTCAAAGCCTACTATAAGATCTATGACCAGTTTAAAAATACGACGGCCAAGACCCTGAGTCTTCAAGTAAAGACTGACAACTACATGGCAGATATCCATGGTTTTAACAATGCTCGGGAAGCGGCCCTCTTTGCAGATAATATTCCCGTCTCCGTCTATACCAAACTCCTGGATGCCGTTCATGATAATTTGGACTTGCTGCACCGCTATGCGGCTCTGCGTAAAAAGCTTCTCAAAGTCGATGAGCTCCACTCTTATGACCTATATGTGCCGGTTGTGGAGGATTTTGAACCCAAGACTTACAGCATCGAGGAAGCCCAGGAGATCATCTTGGAGGCCACAAAACCCCTCGGAGCAGACTACAGTGAAGTCTTGAAGACGGCCTTCTCCGAGCGTTGGATTGACTATGTAGAAAATAAGGGCAAACGCTCTGGGGCCTATTCCGGTGGGGCTTATTCCACCAAACCCTTCATCCTTTTGACTTGGAAGGGGACTTTGGATAATTTGTATACCATGATTCATGAGTTAGGCCACAGCTGCCATTCCTATTACAGCCGGGTCAACCAAACGATCACCTACGCTGATTATCCCATCTTTTTGGCTGAAATTGCCTCAACAACAAACGAGAATCTATTAACCTACTATCTCCTTGACACTGTGACCGATCCCAAGGTCCGTCAGCACATATTGATGAACTATCTCGATGGCTTCAAAGGCACCGTCTTCCGCCAGTCGCAATTTGCAGAGTTTGAGTATTTGATTCATAAGGCAGATCAAGACGGCCAGGCCCTAACGGCGGAGTGGATGAGTCAGGCGTACGCAGAGCTGAACCAGAAATTCTATGGGCCAGCTTTGACCAAGGATCCTGAGATTGCCTTGGAATGGTCTCGGATTCCTCACTTCTACTACAATTTCTATGTCTTCCAGTATGCAACAGGCTTTTCGGCGGCTACGGCGTTTGCTAAGGCCATCCATGAGGAGGGAGCGACGGCTGCTGAGCGCTATAAGGGGATGCTGAAGTCGGGCTCTTCCGACTACCCGATTCCCACCCTCCAGAAAGCGGGCGTAGACATGACGACCAAGAAACCCGTGGCAGATGCCATGTCGGCCTTTGCTGCCCGTTTGGATGAACTAGAGGCTTTACTAGGCTAAAGAGGCGCTTGGGGCTGGCCGTGATGGGCTCGAAGCGATGGGCCTCATGGCCTACTGTGACAGTGAGAAATGGAAATGGTGAATAACATGGCAGATGATTCGAGAAATGATCATACTCGAAGGGGACCCTATCGGGATTCGGGATATCAGGATAAGTACCGGGATCAGCCTGGTCCAGGACCCGATCCCTATAAGGACTCTTCCTATGATGATAGGGCCTATGATCAAGGGCCTTACGATGATACATCCTACAAGACAGGGGCCTACGATGCCTCTAGGACTGGAGATGCCTATCGGGGGGCTCGCTATCGAGATGAAGATTACGACAAAGAGTCCTATCGGGGAGATGGCTACGATGATGCCACCTATACCGGAGACCCCTATGACAACCGGTCCTACGACCGAGATCCCTATAATAGGGACCCCTATGATGAAGATGGCTATGACGATTCATACTCGGATGACCTCCATTCGGAGGGCTCGGTTGTGGGAGAGCCTTTCTACGACAATGGTCAACTTTCTTCCTTCGAAAAGCTTCAGATTGAAGCCAAAATCAAGGAGAAAAAACGTCTAACCATCATCGTGGCGGCTGTGGTTGGTGTCCTAGTTATCAGTCTTTTTGTCCTTGTCTACTTCCTTGGTAAGAGCAACCGCAATAATCGGCAAAGCGAGATGATTCGCCGAACCATCGACCTGGGTCGGCCCTCACAAGATGACCGCTACCGGGAAGAAAGGCGGAGGCGCCGGGAAGAAGAGGAAGCCGAAACGACGGATGACCAGCTCGAAGTCGTCACCCGGAAGAAGCGTCAGAAGGGCGATGAGACTGAAAAAACGGACGACGAAAACGATGAAAAAGAGTCCAAGACCGAAGAGGAAAAGAGCACGGAAACGACCGAAGAGACCCTCGATCCCAACTACAGTCGCTACGTTGATCCCGGACAAATGATCGGCGATCCCCAATCTGTTCCGGAGATGAAGACTGACTCTTCTGGCTACATCATTACCCATAACACTGGCTATACGGTGAAAGTCAAGAATAATGGGGATATTAATGAAATTCCTTGGAAGTCTCAGAAAAACTCTGATACAGCGTCCGACGATCCAGATGATTCCAAGAAGCCTCCTGCACAAAAGGAGGGGGAGGTTCGCTTCCCGAAAGCACCGCCGACCTCGGTGGCCTTCCCCTTGGAAAATTCTGGCACCCAGATTTTTGTGGATGACAAAGACCTCATCTATCCCTTTACCGGGTCTGATGGGATCCAGGCCCAGGCCGTACTGACCGTGCCAGAAGGGGTTCGTTATGCCCTCCGTTCACCTTCAGGTCGCTATATCGCCTACCTCGATAAGATGAATAATCTTTATACCATTGACACCCAAGTAGGAAATAATCCCACGCCCGTCGCCACCAAGTTGGATTCCATTGCTTCGAATGCCATCGATGATGCTGGTTTTGACTATGTGACGGAGAAGATTTTATATCACTATGCCTATGATTCTTTGGATCCGAGTACGGTAGTGACTCAATTGGCCACGGGGGTCCTCCAGGCCCTCCGGAGTCGTCACGGCTTTGATCGCCTGGTTCTCCAGGAGGATGCAGAGAAGGATAAGCTTGTGGTCATGATTCAAGATGGGTCGACTGGCAATGTGGTAGGCACTTTTGAGCCCCAGGCCAAGGCGGACTATGTCCACCTGATGGGGATCAGTAAATACGGCACCTACGCTTATTGGCTGGATGGGGATGAGATCCAAGTTGTCCTCCCCCACCTTAACGATGCCTATCGGATCCGGGTCCCCAAGGGGGATAAAGGCTCCGGTATCAACATCGTCCCTTCTGATGACGGAAATTCTGTCATTCTCTGGCGGGAAGGCGGGGATGAAATCCTAGCCCTCGACGAGACGGGTTCCTTCCAATACATCAATGTCCGGGTTCCTCTGACCGAAGGAGCGAAGTTTATCAGTCCAAGCTATAGCAAGGACAATGTCTTCCGCCCCCTCTACATCATTAATCCTGACATCGACCCCGACTATGCGGCCGATCTCCTATGGATCAATGATGTCTTCCACAGGGAGAAAGACTTCAAGTTCGGCGATGCAAAATATCCTAATGAGAATTTTACAGCAAATACTCTCGCCCACGCTTATCCTCCTGCCGGGGTGGTCCGGATCAGTCAAGATCTCGTCTCTGCCCAAGTTTCCGGGAATGCCCTCTTCTTTGAAGATGTAGATGCCGAAGGAGACAGTGTGCTTAAGGTCCGTGAAGTAAGCCCTTCCCATACGAAAGAAGACCGGGAGTATAACCGTTTGACTACCCAAGCCGTGGCTGTCAATCCAAAGACTTGGCAAGTCAACTATGACGGGACTATTTGCTACTATATTGCCCAGGGAGATCTCTATCAGGTTGTCTCTTCTGGAGATAGTGTCAAACCGACCAAGGTCATGGACAATGTCAAAGACTTTGTCATGGATCATACAGGCAATCTTTTGATGGTGCTCGACAGCGAGGATAACCTGAAGGCTTTCTATGCCAAGGGCCTCTACGGGAATGCCAGCGAACCTGCTATCTTCCAGATCAATCCAGAGAAGACCCGAGTGAGCAGGGATATTCTTGAAAAGAACCTTTGCCGGACTTCATCAGGGAAATCCTATATCAACAATACGGCCTTCCTCTGGCAAACAACCGACAACAAGGACGAGGACGGTTGGAAGATCTTTAATAGCAAAGATACCGATGCTTTCACGAAACCGGAAACTCCGGCGGAGTAAGGTACTATCCACATAGAATTCACCATAACCAATGCAAGAAAGCCAGGGACATAGTCTCTGGCTTTTTTATTTACATTCGTTGGATGGGATTCTAGCTTAGCAGCTTAAACAAGTACCTGAAGGTACTTTTATGCATAGTGTTAAGTTTTGGCTAGATGAAGTAATACGTGAGTAAAGCTAATCTAGAGTAATATTTATCTAGAGTAATATTTATCTAGATTAATTTTTATCTAGGATGCTCTTGCCTAGATAGATCTAAGGACTAGTTGTTGACTTAGGTTAGAGATAGGGCAGGCCAGGAGGAAAAAAGTATTTGCCATCATGGTTCGAGAAAAATTTTTTTAAATTAAAAAAATATTGGAAATGCGAAAAAGGAAAAGATACTGGTATATGAGGCTTTTAAAAAGAAGAATGGTATGAAATCCCCGGCATAGTAGCAAGAAAGTGAAAAAAATTTTAGTGAAATCCTTGCCAAGTGCCAGACGGTTTGCTAGGATGTTTAAGC
>ERZ1673752.1074-NODE-1074-length-40900-cov-10.393855_pt1 | contig 40900 bp, 34 predicted proteins | sample MGYA00580195_ERZ1673752 | MGnify/ENA primary metagenome ERZ1673752 (study PRJEB41218, sample SAMN15661744) | gut metagenome | host: Homo sapiens | place: Canada: London | collected 2015-08-20/2019-03-30 | study: EMG produced TPA metagenomics assembly of...
TGGACGCGCCGAAGGTAAACGCGCAGTTCTGCATTCGCGGCACTGGGCGCGGGGCAGAGGTGGTCGAAAAAATGTACTTTGACCGGCTGCTGGATTTTGTCTATGTAGAATTCATGAAAGGCTTGCAGCGCGGGTTTGTTCCGAAGCGCTGCGCCAACTGCGGGCGCTGGTTTTTGCAGACGCCGGGCGCGACGTTCGCCTACTGCGCAGGCCCTGCGTCGGAGGACGCAAGCAAGACCTGCCGGGAAATCGGCGCGGCCAGCAGCTTCAAAGAGAAGACCCGGAACAATAAAGTCTGGCAGGTGCAGCAGCGGGCATACAAAAAATACTACGCGCGCACGATGCGAAAGGATATGACCAAGGCCGAATTTGAAGCATGGACGCGCGACGCGGAGCAAAAGAGGGAAGCCGCGCTGGAACCGTATGCGCGTGCAGAAAGTGAGGAAGAACGGCAGCGCATCGCAGATGCGCTGGCGGAGGAACTGAATCAACTATAATGGATTTAGAGTGACGTCCGTGTCGGCGCTGCCTTAGTGGAACCAAATTCCGTGTGCCTCCAGACATTTTTTCAGCTCTGGATACGCCTTTCTGCTTAATGGGATGCAATCCTGACAACCATGGAGTTGTAAAAAGAATACGTTTCCTCCATTTTCAACGCGGATACCCTCAATATAGTTCAGATTAACCAGGAAAGACTGATGGCATCGAAAGAACTTGTCTTTGCTAAAAATCTGCTCCAGATTTTTCAGTGTATCATTCAGCGTTATGGACACTCCGTTGTTTTGATGAATGCACGCCTTCCGGTTGATCCGCTCAATATATAGGATCTCTTCTTCTGCAAGAAAGACATACCCTTGGCTGACCATTATCCCTATTTTTCTACTGGACGGCTCTGCTTCCTTTCCATGAGCCGCATGGGATGCCGCAATTCTTTCCAATGTCTGTTCCAAGCGAAAAGACGAAAGCGGCTTTGTCAGAAAATCCAATGGAGAATAATCGTAGCCTTTTAGCGCCCACTCAGCATGCCCCGTTAAAAATATATATGGGATCTGCGGATACGCTTTCTGCAAATAAGCAGCAACTTCGAAGCCTGATACACGCCCCATTTCCACATCGACTAGCACGGCATCCGGCGGGTCGGCTCGGAGGGAGGCGCTGAGGTCATCCATATTGTTTGCGATTTCTGCTTTATCCACCAGTGGAGATTGTTCCAACATGCTTTTGGTAGCTGCCAAAGACGCAGCATCATCGTCAATTACTAAAATTTTCATGTCCGTCCTCGCTCTGATTGATCCTGTCGGGAATCTGTACCACTATGCTGATTTTTTGCCCATCGAGCTCGATAAAAAAAGCTCCACCATACTTTTTTGCAATACGTTCGATATTCTTCAGTCCAATCCCCTCGTGACTCGGCTTTGTGCTGATATTCATTTCAGCGGCATGAGTCAAGCTGTTCGGATCCCTAAGAAACGGATTTGTTACTTTGATGACAGACCGGCCAGCCCGTTTCATGACAAGAAGCTCCATCCATCGGTTTGGAGCTTTGTACTGTGTTACTTCTTCCATTGCATTTTGCAGCATATTGCCCAGAACGCGGTTCAGCTCAAATGCAGAGCATGCAATCTGCTTCATATCGTGCTTGATGGAGCAGATAATGGAAATTCCCTGCTGTTCAGCGCGGGCAATATAGTCACTGATAAGCGCACTGACCGCAGGATCATCCAGTGGAATTACCTCGTTGCTTCGGCGAACTTCCTCTGACAGCTTTTCTGTATACTCACGACAAGCATCAATCTGATTAGAAGAAAGCAACCCGCAGATCGTGTGGACATGAATCAAGAAATCATGTCTTTGGGATCGGATGGCGTGAAAAAAGCGTTGGGAAGCTTCCTGAGCATCTTCCAGATAGGAAACTTCGCTGATCAGCAAAGAATAGGAAAACGCGACATACATTCCAATGGCAAAGAACGCAAACACGCTCAGCCAAAGGCCTGCCATTGCGATACCGGACGTCAGATATGCCATTGCAATCAGGATAGCAGTCTGAAAAAGCTGCACCAGAACAATCCATATCTGCCGGGCACGAAAATCCTTCTCTGACGCTGAATCCCACAAAAGCTGCCACCTTTCACGGTTTACAAGGCGAAGCCTACCAGATAGTGCCGCATATACGCCGCCCACCATCAGTGTTATCTGTATAATTTGAGCAAGAATTGCGTCAAAGTATTGGCAGAGCAACCACAGCTGTTGGAACGCAAGGGCTGTCTCTGCACACAGGAGAGCAGCAGAAAAGGTCAGGAGTCTCTCATGCTTCTCGCTGTACATCCATGCTGTTGCCAAACAGACAAGTGTCCCAAGCAATAGCCATCCGTACAGATTTAGGGGTAAGGTTAAAAACAAATTGGCCAAAAACAGAAGCGACAGTGGCGGGATGCTGCACAGCAAAACCATCTTTCGAGGAAAGCCCATCGCTGCATAGCTGGCGATTACTGCACCGCAGAGCGTTACAAAGATGTCAAAGCTGCGCATATCTACTTTGCCCCCTCATCTTTACTTTTTTAAATAATACCACATTTTTATAGTCAGTTCAATCTTCCGTCAAATAAAGATGCCAGGATACAGCTCAATGGTTCGAGTCGTATCCTGGCATAGTTGTTATGAAAGGCTGTCAATACATGCCTGTACTGCCTTTGCCAATTGATCCGGACAGGAAGTACCTATGCCGTTACAATTGATTCCTGCACAGCGAGCAATAACTTCCTCCGCCGATAGACCTTCGGCCAACTTGCATAGCGACAAATTACTTCCTATACAGCCACCTCTAATTTTTACATGAAAGATTTTACCATCAATATAGTCGAAGCTGATCGTCTCCGAGCATACCTGCGGCGCGTTTTTATATTCGTAATGCTTTTCCATCAGATGCTGGCCTCCTTCTGCTGATAGGCAGCAATTTTCCCGAGGCACTCATCCAGCGCCAGCGCCAACTGTTTTGGGCAGGAATTTCCGTCATGGCAGCCGACCTTCTTGCAGATCCCAATAATCTCCTCCGGAGTTCTTCCCTCTACCATATGGGAAAGCCCCTGGTGTCCGCCATCGCAGCCTCCGCGGATTTCAGCATTCCGAACGACTCCATCAATCAGATCAAAACGGATCTGGTAGGCACATACACCATCTGGGTGGTACTCATAGCCGCATATATCCATCATCGCTTGTTCCCCCTAATTATTGACACGCCGCGCTGCAGCATTCTGCAAAATAAGCGCTGTTTTTTATGACTTGATCACAATTGCCTTCCGCCTGAACGCTTCCTTCGTCAAGAACCACAATGTGGTCTGCGCTGCGCACCATGTCCATATCGTGGGAGATGAGTACACAAGTCCTTCCCGCCATCAGTTTTCGCAGAGCACCCATAACCGCTGCCTTGTTCTCCGCATCCAACGCACTGGTAACTTCGTCCAGAATCAGATACTCCGGGCTGCGCAGAATAATACGGGCGATTGCAATGCGCTGCCGCTCACCACCGGACAGTTTTTCTCCCAACTCACCCAGGTCGGCATCCATGCCCTTGGGCAGTGCGGCTACGAAGTCTTCCAAGTTGGCAATTTTCAGCGCCTGCTGCAGTTCGGTCTCCTCCACCGGCCGTTGGAGAGCATAGGTTAGGTTTTCCCTCAGTGTACCGGAGATGAGGGTGGTGTCCTGAGAAACATAGCCAATAGAGCGGCGCCATTCATTCAGATGGATATCCTCCACGAGGCAATCGCCAAAACGGAGACAGCCGGTCTCCGGCAAATAGAAGCGTTCCATCAGGCTGACCGCTGTAGATTTACCGGAACCATTGGGGCCTACAATTGCCGTGACCCTGTTCGCCGGAATTGTGAAACTGGCGCTGCATAGCCCCCGCTTTTCTCCGTAGCGGAATGTAACATTTTCAAAGGTAATATCTGCATCCTCCATTGCAAAAGCCTTTTTCCGCTGGCAGCGCTCCGGCTCGGCAGCGACAATCTCGCTGATTCGGTCAGCGCAGCCCTGACTTTCTTTCACAGTGAGGTAAGCGTTCATAATTGTTATCAGATATACCGGCAATGTGAGAGAGTAGCGATAAGCGGTCAGCATTCCGGCCTGATCCAGTGTCCCGCTGCGAACCATCACGGCTCCGGTAAGAAGTACCAATGCCTGGAAGATGTACATGCAGCTCTGGGAGATGAATGTAGTAATATATTCCACGTTGATCTGATGAATCTCCGCGTGGTATTGCCCATCAATCTCTTTCACAGCCCGGATGACTTCCGTCTCCTCCGCTGCGGATGATTTGATGAGCGGGATGTTGGACAGGCGCTCCGTGATATAATCCGTAAAGGCAGCGTATGTCTCCTGAAACCGCAGAGAAGCCCTAAACTTGAAACGTCCGCAGACAACGCTTGAAAGGATGATCCAGAGCAAGAGGACCCCCAGCATTTTCAGCATGAACCCGGCCATAAACGCGCTGTCTTTTCGCACATTGGAGAGCGTCACATAGATGGTATACACGCTGGTCAGGACTCCGACCATCTGCAAAAACTGCATGCTGAGTTTTGTGGAGTCGCTGGTGACACGACTTGGAAGCGTTGCAGCATTCTGCTTGTCCAAAGCAGCCATGGGGAGATGAACCATGCTCCGCCACGTGACTAGCTGGAATTGCCGGTCTGTACGATAGGTGAACCAGTACTGAAAGAGATTTTGCACCAACCATATGGCAATCATGACCGCCACCAGCAGCACATATTGACCGATTTGAGCGGTATCGAGTATTTCTCCGGTGTATATCTTTGATGCGAATGGCACCAGATCCGTAGATATACGGGAGTAAACCAGCTGAACCAAAAAATAACCCAGAAGTACCAGCAGAGGGACATTTGCCCGATGAATAAGCTGAAAGTATGCCTTCCAGTCTGCTTTTCTCGTTTTCATGCCGTTACCTCCTTATACGCCAGCAGCCAGTTGCAGTTGCCGGTACACATCATTGGTTCGCATCAAATCCTCATGGGTACCCATGGGACTCACTGTACCGCCGTCCAAAACCAGAATATTATCCGCATCCGCTACTGCTTTCATGTCATGGGAAACCATGAGAACGGTCTTCTCCGCTGCGATGGATCGAATGGCCTTGTTGATTGCTCGGGCAGATTCCACATCCAGATTCGCGGTAATCTCATCCAGAAGCAGCAGGTTTGTTCCTTTCAGCAAAGCGTGCGCAATCATCAGCCGTCGGCTCTGTCCGCCGGAGAGGTTAGCGCCGTTGACGCCGACCTGTTCCTCCAGTCCCTTTGGAAAAGCTGCGATAAACTGATCTGCACAAGCCGTTTTCAGTGCGTTTTGAAGCTCGGATTCGCTCACGGCACGTGTAATCCCATAGAGCAAATTCTCCCGAATGGTTCCTGAGAAAAGCTGCATTTCCTGAGAGACATAACTGATTGAACGCCGCCATTGCTGCTTGTCAAGCGCCGAGATGTTCTGACTGCCGATGCGGATCTCACCGCTCTGTACCGGGTAATAGGCAGAGATCAGCTTGAGAATGGTGGACTTTCCGGCGCCGCTCCGGCCTACAATGGCAGTCAGCTGACGCTCCGGAATCCGGAAACTGACATGATCGAGTACTTGCTTGTCATCGTAGCAGAAACATACCTGATCGAAGCATATCTGACCGTCCTCCTGCGGCGCTTTCCCTGAGAGGGCTTCCTCCGGCTCGGAGAAAATGTGGGATATCCGCCGCACGCAGCCCTGACAACCCTTAAATTCCTTCCACTTGTTCATGAGTTTCACAAGGTAACCGCACAGCTGTTCTTCAAACAGATAGAACGCAATGAATATGTCCGCACCGATGGCTTCCTGACGAACCAGCACAAAGCCGACAAGAATAACGATGACCTGCCGAAAATACTGATTAAACATGTCCAGAGTAGAAATACCGCTAGTAGCCACGCCGAATTTCAATTTGGTCCGATAGAATTCTTCAATGTCCTGACCGCCGTTTGCTTCCTCCTCCTGCTCGTTGACAGACGCCTTGATGAGTCGGAGACGGAGGACGCGTTCCATGATGCTCTTTGTCAGTTCTGCCAGTTTGCCTTGAACGCTGAAGTTGACCTTAAAGTTCAGCTTGCCGCAAAGGACAAAGATGGTAATGGAGACGGGAATGATAAGAAGCATGGTGGTGCCCAGTTTCCAGTGGTAGGTGAAGAGAAGCGCACAGACGCCCGCTATGCCGTAGACACTGGAAATGACATCGGCGACCACCGTGGAAACAAACGCGCTCATTTTTGTGGTGTCATCAGTTGTACGGCTAATGAGCGATTTTGGCGTATTTTTCTCATAAAATGCCACCGGCATCCGGAACAGCCGGGACACCAGACTCTTGCGGATATTCCGAGTAATCCGGGCGGCACAGAGGCGGTTAATCCAGTCCACTACCATGGAGATGACATACCGGAGAATGCCTGTTCCAATGAGCAAAAGTATGATGTGCGTGCTGAAATCGCCGGCATAGAACTGCTGCATATAGGACGGAATGAGCAGGGCAATCTTGGATCGTGCCAGAGCAATTACCGTTGCCAGAACAATCAGCAAATATGGCAGTCTTGCTTGCCGCAGGAATTGGAGCATATCCCGCCACAGTTCTCTGGCGGAGATGCTGTCTTGCGCTTTGACTTTCATCGTCTCTCTCCTTTTCATTTGCTTATCTGCTTGTTGACTCACGCTTCATAAACCACCCGAAACTGATCGCCAAAGGCGCTTTTGATGAGGTAAACGGCTATCTCCATGGCCTGCGGCCCCCAGTTTTCACAGGCAAGTTCTTGCTCATTTCTGCGGGCCAGTTCCGCAACAATCTCATAATACTGGGCTAACTGGGTAGCTTTTTCCCGATAAGCCCGTTTTTTCTCCTCTCGAATCTCCGGGGTTGGCCCAAGAACCTCATCTAGCGTGCAGCCCTTGCGTTCTGCCTTATATCGCCTCGCTTCTATCTGCTGCCGGTAAAGCTCCTCAATTCGGTCCTCCAACGGTGGAAAAGAGGAGCGCGCTCGCAGCATTTCCAGTGTGCGGACAGTGAGCATTTTTTTCCGCACGGCCAGTTCTGTTTCCCGGTGCTGCTCCTCCAGACGTTTCAGATAGTCCTCACGGGTGTCAACCCCATCCAGAAACTGCCTCCTGACAAAAGCATCCGTAATTTCAGCCTGAACCTTGCGCTTGATGGAGTGCAATTCTACGGTAATGGCCACACCGTCCACTGAAATGCAGTTGCGCCCCAGCATTAGGCCCACCAAAGCCGCTTCAAAGGCTGCGTTCCAGAGGCCCTTTCCCACACAGATGCGTGCCTGCTCTGCCTGATACCGTTTCTGTTTGCTGTGCAGCGTAACAACCAGGTAGTCACCCTTCTCCACAGGCCCCAATACAGGTTTCACCTCAAAAGCAGTCTGTTCCAGCTGTCTCTGGCTGATTCGAACTGTCAGATAGTCTTGCATCTCCGTGTCATCAGCCAGCTGATCCAAGCTGCAGATTCGCAGCAAATTGTCCATAATACTCCGCGCTCCTCTCTGTTTTTTATGGATTTAGTATAGCAGATGAGATTCTTATCTAGCAATACGCTCCGTTTCACAGGCCGGAATTCTTGCTTATTCGGCCTGTTTTCCTGCTCAATATGCTCTGCCTGCTGTCAAATCCGGAGACATGCGCGCAAAAAAGCTCATATTGTGCATCTTGCGCGCCGCGTGAAAACCATAAGATACACATCAGCCCGCCCGGAATGATGCCGGGCGGGCTGAGCCATGGATGCTTGTCAGTTGCTGATGGGCTGTCATTCGTCTCGCTGACAAGGCGGAAAATAATCCTTTCTTTCCAAGGTAAATCCCTGCCCTCGGACTTCTTTGATTTGTGTGACAGTAATAAATGCATCAGGATCAATGGACTGAATCAGTTCCTTAGCGGCAAACAGCTTGCGCGGCGGAATGACGCACAGCACGCCCTTCTGCTGGGTGCCTGTGCATCCAGTCTCGATCAGCATCATGGTCACCCCGGCATGAAGCTTCAACAGGAGCTTTTGCCGAATCTCTTCAAAATGGTCAGATATCACGAACAGCTGCACTTGCGATTGCCCCATCAGCATGATCTTATCCAGTGCGATGGTTTCCGTTACCAGCAGAACAACACCGTAGAGGACCTGCTCAGGATCGGAGAATATGGCCTGTCCTCCCAGAATCATGATATCCACCAGATAGACGAAAGCAGAGACTGGGAGATGGAACCATTTGTGAAGAACAAGGTTCAAAACATCTGTGCCTCCCGTGGAACCGCCAACACGCATTACCATTCCAACAGCAATCCCGATCAGTCCTCCCGCCAACAGTGAGGCCAACAGCAGATCGTCCGTCAGGGCTGTAATGCCCGGGATCCTCTGCGCAAGTCCGAGCAGCGCAGGATACAGCAGCGAACTGCCAACTGTAGTGATCAGAAATTTCTTTCCCAATACAACATAGCCCAGCAGCAATGCCAAAAGATTCAGGCTCAGAACCACCACGGCTATATCCGACCTCAGAACACGGTTGATTAAGATGCTGAGACCCGTTGCCCCACCCATGATCAGGCCGTGTGGCATAACAAACGCAGCAATCGCAAAAGCAATGATTGCGTTTCCAAAGAAAATGCAGATGCAGGTCCAAACTGCACTTTTGCAGCGCTTTTTGACGACTTTCAATCAACATTCCTCCGCTCTCATCCTCGCAGGATGCGCATGGGTCAGCATCTCTGCGGCTGACTGGAAACCATCATGTCGATGATCTCTCTGTCCGTCTCGGCCATGCCAAAGCGAGCCAGCCGTCCCACATTGCGGATGGTATTCTCCACACCCTTGACTACGATTCCATCGCCGCCATAGAATTGCTCACCCTGCATTTGCATCTGCATGCCTAGCAGCCCAGCCTCCACCGCGGAGGCAATTTTGGCTGCACAGCTAGCCTTTGCTCCATCGCAGACCATGCCGGAGTTGATCGCCACGGCGTTGACAATGGTATGTGAAATCTCATTGGCCTTACCGCCATAGAGATAGGTGATTCCAGCACCTGCGCCGCAGCCTGCGCTGGTAGCGCCGCAGTAGGCGGAGAGACGGCCAATGCCGGTTTTGAGATGGATGGTCACCAGATTGGACACAACCAGCGCCCGGTAAAGTTGAGATTGTGATGCCTTCAGTTCCTTTGCGTAGACGATAACGGGCAGGGAGGCTGTCATTCCCTGGTTGCCGCTTCCGGAGTTGATGACAACGGGCCTCTCACAGCCGCTCATGCGGGCATCAGACCCTGCCGCCGCCATGGCCTTTGCCCGGTTGGCCACATCGTTTCCGTAGGCGTTTAGAAGAACACGTCCAACGTTTGCTCCCCACTTTCTGCTGAGTCCCTCTTCTGCAATGGCAACATTGAAGTCAATCTGCCGATCCAAGACAGCTTTCACGTCTTTAATATCCACACAGTCTGCAAATTCAATGATATTCTCCACATTCAGGAGCGACCGATCCGTTTCCTCTGCACGACCGCCCTCTTCATACTTCAGATCGCGCAGAACTGTACCATCCTTCTCCACCCGGATCACGTTGGTATGACTTCCGGCGATCCGGACGAAGGCAGTGTGTTCCCCAGCATTGGCGCGGATCTGGATATCAAAGATATATCCGTTGTCAGAAGCTGCAATGGAGATGGGCGTCTGCTTCAGATAGTGCGCCATTATCCTGACTTCCTCCTCGTTGACATCTGACAGGACTTCCAATTCCCGGTCGGCATTCCCTGCAATGATCCCCGCCGCCACTGCTGCATCGATGCCGCGCATACCGCCGGTGTGAGGGACAACCACGCTCTTCACATTTTTGATAATATTGGCACTGACGTGAACCTCTGCGGACTGAGGGATTGTTCCCAGTGTCTTTCTGACAAGAGCCGCAGCGTATGCCACCGCAATTGGCTCCGTGCAGCCCATTGCGGGAAGCAATTCCTCTTTCAGAATCTTTACATAAGCGTTATACAAAACCTCATTCATATTTCTTCTCCTTACAGTATACAGATGCTGTCAATTTCTTCCCCGCAGGACTCGATCTGCCGCTTGGATCCGATTACGCAGATGCTGCCATTCTCGCTCACTTCATACATGAGCTGCGCAAAGGCTGCTAGCCTCTCCGGCGTAGTCGACAGGATTTCTCTGCGTTCGGCACACTGATCTGCATACTCAATCCCCGTCAGATACCAACGATCTGACGCTTTGCCTTGTCTGCCGGGCAGCATGAGCGGGTCCATCTCCGCCACGGTGCCCACAATAAATCTGGTCAAATCAGGCTTTGTACCACAAAACTGTTTGATGAAACCTTCAGTCTGCCTGTAGGCATTCAGGGATCGGGCGGCGGTGGGATCCCGATAGGAGTAGAAGCAAGCATTTCCGGAATTGCTCAAAGATAGCCCTGTTCCATAGGCGCCACCCTGGACGCGGATGACATTCCACAGATAGGAAAGGCTGACAATACGACTCAAAACCTGCAGGCTGCCGGTATATGCGCCGCCATATTGGAGTAGATTCCCACCCATGGCTGTAAAAGAAACATCGGCTGGAATCACAATGCCCTCGCGCCGTTTACTCCATGGACGGATGGAGCAGACAGTCTCTTTTTGCCTTGATACCGGCAAGACACAGATAACCGCATTTTCCAGAATAGCCTCGGCATTATCATTGGTACCGGTGATGCTGATGGTCAACCGGTTCTTTGCAAAAATCTCCTTGCTCAGTGCAGCCAACTCCCGAGAAAACTCTGCCGCATACCGCTGAAAGCTCTTTTCCAGTGTCTTCAGCCGCTGAAAGTATGTAAAGCCCCCTGTGCACTCCCGGACAACACCCTGCGCAGAATGTCCCGCAGCAATTCGGGTCATGGCATACCCGGAGCCGGAATCAATGATATTCTGCTCCATCCATACGATGGCTTGGCGCAGAAGTTCATGGATCATACATTGGTCATCAAACTTGCTTCCGGTGATGATCTCAGCAATCAGGTTCGCGGCTGATTCCAAGTTGATATCCATGGCGCTGAAGGATACGCAGAGGAATGTGCGGCAGTTCTCCGGTGCGTTGACGCCTCCATAGGCTTCCACAGAGAAATTTATCCTGCCTATATTCAGACGGCACAGCCTTTGCAGTTGTAAGTTGCCGTGGATTTCCGTGTCCATGTTCCCCAGTAAACGGCAGAGAAACGAGACGTCAGGCAGCATCTCCTGAGAAAAATCACTGACGTCAAAATACAGATTGACATAGCTGATCCTGCCGGTAGAAATGTCATGGCGCAGCAGGCAGCGCCCCGCCAGAGTTCGTTCTTCAAGGGGGATACGTTCCGGCTGTACCGCAATGTCAGAAAGCTGCAGAGCTGGGAGCGCCGCAAGCGCCTCAGGTGTATCTGCTGCGGATTGCCATGCAATGAGCGCTGCCTGACGCTTTTGAAGACCAGAAATATCCTCCACGCCCCAACTTTTCTTGACTGCGCGCAGCCGCTCCGTCTCAGCGTCCCGCTTCTCATTAGCCAAAGTGGCGGAAGGCAGCAGCAGCACCTGGCAGTTGTGGGGATTATCCATAAATATCTGCCCAAGCAGCCGTTCAAACCAGCCTTCCTCTAGCTTCCGGTTCAGAGAGGTGAACAGTTTTCCAGTTTCCAGATTGGCTGCCGGGTTTCCGCCGTAGAGCCAGCTGTCCAGAATATCCATACTGAAACCGAGCCCTTGGGGCATGCTGCCGTAGTCCCGCTCCCGCATCTGGAACTCATAGTTGGCAAGGACGGCAGCAAGCTGCTCGTGATCCAACCCTTCATGACAAAGCCGTTTCAGTTCAGATTGAACTGTGTTTTCTACTGCAGCTATACAGCTTTCATCCATATTTCTGACTTCCAGAATGGCAACGGGCTGTTGGATACCATCCATCAGGCTGATGCGGACATCCTGCGCAAGTTTGGCGGATAGGAGAGCCCTTTTCAGAGGGGACTGATTGCTGCCGCACAACGTATCCGCCAGAGCGCGCAATGCCATCTGTGCTTCTCTATTGCGGAAATCGCCCAGAACATTGCCCCAAATTAGCCGTGCGCGGCCAACTACCGGTTCATCAGGTGGAAGTTCGTAATAAGCCTTTTTCGGAACGCTCGTGATTGGACGCTGCATAGGAATGGAAAGCTGCGTATTTTCTCTATCATAGGCAGAAAGATATTCCGTATCTAGCACGTTTAGCACAAGTTCCAGATCTACGCTGCCATCCAGAATGATATAGGCGTTATCAGGACGATAGAAACGACGATGATGCTCTATAAATTGCTCATAGGTCAGTTCCGGGATATGGATAGGATCTCCACCGGAGACGTAGCGATAGGAAGTGTCCGGGAATAGCAGGCGGGATATTTCCTTTTGCACAATGGCATTAGGCGAGGCGAAAACGCCTTTCATCTCGTTGAGCACCACACCCTTATAAACGATGCTTCCGTCTTTATCCAATTCGTAGTGCCAGCCCTCCTGGAAAAATATCTCCGGGTGGGAATAAATTGCAGGGTGCAGTACTGCATCCGTATATACCCGCAGTAAGTTCATAAAATCCTTGTCATTGCGGCTGGAAACAGGATACACCGTCTTATCGGGAAATGTCATGGCATTGAGGAAGGTGTGCATGGAGCTTTTCATCAGTTCTACGAAAGGTTCCTTCACCGGGTAGTGTTGCGAACCGCAGAGCAACGAGTGCTCCAATATGTGGAATACTCCGGTATCATCCGATGGCAATGTGCGGAAGGTGATGGAAAATGTCTTGTTTTCATCCTTGCGGTCCAGCCAAACCAATTTTGCCCCGCTCTTTACATGTTCCATTTCCCAAAGTTTACCGCGAATTTCCGAAAGCTCATGAACAGCTCGTATGGCAAAGCCATGTATAACATCGTGGATTTTCATGAATTACCTCATCATAGATAAGCAATTTTTGATATTGTGCAAATTCATTATAATCGGATCCGACATATTGTTCAATCGGCTCTGCCTATTCAGACGTGTTTGCCGCTTATTTGGTGGATTTTCGGCTCGTTTTACAGATTTGGGAGCGAACAAATGTATGCCTGACCGGCAGTTTATCAGACTGCACTTGAATCTCTGTAGACAAAATACATTTCACTCCGCCAACATATTTCTGTATTTTTTCTTTCACCAAGGTGACATCACCTTTAGGTTCCATTGCGCAAGCGTGCAGGTTCAAGTCCTGTCGGGCGCACCACTCAGAAATGACCTTTGGATGTCAGGCAGCCGCGCAGGGCGCGCCTGCCTCGACAGCAAAGGTCTTTCTTCGTTCAAAATCGTGGCCGCTGACGCTGGGCCACGATTTTGTTTTTGAGGCGATTGATTTACGGTGTTCAAGTACCGATTTCGTGAGCAGATGAGCCTCCGTCGCCATTCAGCTTTTCCATCACCAGCGCATCAACCTCCTGCTCCAATCTCAAAATTTCTTTCTGCAAAGTCAAACAGTGGGCGTCGAGGACTGGTTTCCTCAATGCCCACTGTTTTTGTAGCTGCGTGACCTTTTTCAGTTCGGCGGCATATTGTTCCCGCATCTTTTCTGTATCATCCCAGATGGCTTTATCCAGAACTTCTTCGTGGATGCGGTGAGAGCTGCAATAGCCTTTTCCGTTCCGTTGGTACCCCCGGTAGACATACTCCACACGGCGGCTGCCGTTCCAGCAGCGGATCATTAGGAATGAACGCATTCCCGCATTCCCGGCAGGTCAGCAGCCCAGCGTAGCGGTGCTTGGCCTTACCGTTGCTGTATTCTCTGCGGTGGCTGTTCAGCACGCCGGTGTACGCCTCCTCCACCAGAATGTTTTTCACACTGGCATACGTCCAGAGAAACTGCCCATCACGGGTTTTGTGCGTAAGTTGCTCAAAATCTACCGCCGCGAATACAAGCGCCGCTTCGCATGGATTCGTGCGGGCAAAATCTCGAAAGATACGTTTATGCAGTGACTATATCGGAAATATCCGCTGAAGAAGGAATGCGCCTGCCCCGCATTTCAAACGGATGACGCCATGGGATATCCGCCAGTTTGCAGGATTTCCTTTTTTCGCAGGATTCTCTAAAATAATAGCAGAGAATCAAAGAAAGAGGAGGTTACTCTCATGGCATTTTCTCTCGACAGCAAGGTAAAGGACATTCTGAAGAATCCGGCGGCAGCAGCTGTTCTGGACAAGTACAGCCCCGATGCTTCCAAGAACCCGCAGATGAAGCTCGTCGGCGGTCTGACGCTGCGCAAGCTCGCCAGCTTCCCGCAGTCGGCGTTCCTGCAGCCTCATCTGGAGGAGCTGGACAAGGAGCTTCAGGCGATCGAATAATTGATCTTACACGCCTCATCCCTTCAAAACGGGCGGCGCTCCAGTCGGAGCGCCGCCCGTTTTATGTGCCTGTCAAATCTGCGGGACAAAAATTCCGGCGTTCTGACCGCCGTCGGCGAGGATGTCCACGCCGTTGATGTACCCAGCCCCGGATGAGCAGAGGAACGCCGTCAGCGCGCCCATCTCATACGGATGCCACCGGCGCCCGGCGGGGATCAGCTCGAGCTGGTTTTCTGTCGTCTCCGGCTGATTGTCGATGAGCTTCTGGTGCATGGGCGTGAGATAGCAGCCGGGCGAGATGGACAGGATGCGGCAGTGCTTTTCCACGAAGCGCGCCACATTTTTCTGCGTGAAGTAAATCACGAACTTCTTGGACATGGCGTAGGCGAGACCCGCACGGAAGAACTCGCCCTCCTCGTCCTCCGCTTCTCCCGCCAGCGCCAGCAGTCGGCCATAGAAATCCGGCTCGCTCCACGCCTCAAACGCCTGCGTCCATTCGTCCGTCTGCGGCATGGTGTAGGCTGTTACGGAAGAGAAATTGATCATCACGCCGCCCTCGGTCAGAGCCGGATAGAACGCCTCGACCATATTGACCGTACCGACCGCATTGATTTTAATGATATTTTCTGTTGCCGTGTCGCTTGGTGAAACGCCGGAGGTGTGTATGACCTGCGTCACGTCACCGAGCGATGCAGCATAGTCTGCCAATGCCTGCACCTGCGCGCGATCCGCAATGTTTGTTTTGCAAAGGTGGCTCTCCACGCCAAGCTCGTCCAGCTCCGCTTTTGCCGCTTCCATCTTTGCGAAGTTGCGCCCCGCCAGCACGATCACGGACGTTTTTCCAAGCTCCTTGCAGATTGCCTTTCCCATGCCGCCGTGATTGTTGTGATCTTCCCTGATTTGGATACGGCACAGGCGGCTCTGTATGGGCCGCCTGTGCTGTGTTTTCATTTGTATTTTTTCAGAAGCACGTCCAGCCGCCGTCGCATTTCAGCTCCTCGCCGTTGACATAGCGGGACTGGTCGCTGGCCAGGAACAAGATCGCGTCCGCTAAGTCCTCCGGCATGGCGAGCTCCCCGGAAAAGTCCAGCAGCTTGCTGGTCCGGCCAAAGCCAAACTCGTCGGAGGGCGGCATGACCAGTGGGATATCGGTCACGACGCCGCCGGGAGAGACCGCGTTGCAGCGGATGCCCTCCTCCATGTACATGAACGCCGTGTTCTTCGTCGCCGCCAGCACAGCGCCCTTGCTGGCGCAGTAGGCTGCGCCGGAGGTCTGGTGCGTCGCGCCGACAGAGCAGATGTTGACGATCACGCCGCCGTCACCCTGTGCGAGATACTGCCGGCATTCCTCGCGCATCCCGTACATGAGACCAAACGTATTGACGCGGAACGTCTCATGCAGCATTTCGTCGGACATATCAGCAATGGCGGTGTTGTCGTCCATGATACCGGCGTCGTTGACGGCAACGTCCAGCTTTCCAAATGTCTCGACTGCCTTTTTGACCATGCCTACAGCTGTTTCCGGGTCGCCGACGTCGCCCGCGTACCAGACAAGTTCGCCGGGCAAGTCTTTGCATTCCTCCGCCAGCTCCTTGAGCCGCTCCTCGCGGCGGGCGACCGCCACGACCTTCGCGCCCTCGCGGCAAAACAGCTCCGCCGTGGCGCGCCCGATCCCGGCGGAAGCGCCGGTCACGATGCAGACTTTACCATCTAATCTTCCCATAATGTCCTCCTCAGCAGAAAACCTTGTTTACGACAACAGCGGGCGAATCGTTGCAGCCGACGGTCAGCTCCGCGCCGTCGGGCACGTCCGCGCGGACGGTGGCAAAGCCGATGTTCTTATCGACCGTATAGCCGTAGATGGTCTGCGCGCAGCGGCCGACCTCGACGCCGTACCAGTACACACGCTCCCAGATGGAGATATCCTCCGTCGATTCGCGGGAAAATTCCAGACCGACCATACGGTATTTCGGGTGCTCTTTCCGTGCCAGCGCCGCTTCCTTGCCGATAAAATCCTTGTCGGCGGCGACCGCCCAGCCAAGGCCGCATTCATACGGGCTCAGGTGCTTGAAATCCTGCTTGAGCGCGAAGCCCTTTTCCATCGGGATGGAACGGACGTAGACCTCGAGCGTCTGCAGCTCGCGGCCGCCGACAGACTCGACGGCTTTGAGCGCCAGGTCGTGAACTTCCGCGCTCTTGTCGAATGCGGAGTAGATCTCATATCCGTTTTCACCGGTGAAGCCGGAACGATGGATGCAGACCGGAATACCGCCGAGCTTTCGCTCACAGATCGCAAAGCGCTTGAGCTCGTCGACCGGCACGTCCAGCATCGCATTCATCGCCTTGAGGCTGTCCGGCCCCTGCACGGCATACATGTCCCAGTCGTAGGTGATGAGCTTCGCGTGAATGTCCGCCTCGCCCTTGTGCCGCTCGATCCACGGCAGCAGACGCGGGCCATAGAGGTCAGAGACCCAGTAGACACCTTCTGCCATGTGCATGACGATCACGTCGTCGATGATCTCGCCGGTTTCGTCCAGCGAAGCGGTGTATTTCGAGCGTCCGACAGCCACCTTGGAAATGTCGCTGATATAGATTTTTTGCAGGACCTCCAGCGCATCCTTTCCCGTGATCTCCACCAGATCATGTGTCCAGCGGTAGAAGCCGACTCCCTTGCGGATGGCCTCGGCATCAGCGCGCGCGACTTTATCTTCTCTGAATAACATCGTTCGGCACCTCCTTACAGCATCCGCAGGTCTTCCTTGCGGATGACCTTGATATACATATCTTCCTCGTCGCGGTCTTCAATGACGCAGGACCATTCCGGGCTGACCAGCGTTTTGGCCGCACCGTTCCACTGCGCTTCATACGCATCGACCAGCTCGTCAAGCGGGGCCATTTCGTAGCGCGCGGTGAAGTCCTCCGACTTGACCTTGATCCACGTCTCGTCCTTCGTCCAGCGCACCATCTCATACGGCACCTGCTGCACATCGAGCATATAGCGGATGTAGCCGCCCAGAATACGACCGTCGTTTTCGTCCATCTCGTGCGGCACGCCGAGGTAGCTGCGCAGGCCCTCCTTGGCAAAGGGGTCAATGAACTGGTTCTTACCGGCGGTAGCAAAGACGATGCGGAACACGCGCAGGAATTCATCTTCGTCGGGCGCCATGTCCTTGATCGCCATCATCGGGAACTGGATCGACCAGACCCAGCCCATCTGCGCGACCCAGTGATACGCCTTTTCAAGTGATGTTCCCTCGCCGAAGTTCTGCGTGTACTGACCGTTGCGCAGACACTGTCCCTCCTTGACCATGCGCTCACGCGGCGTGTCGTGGATGGGATCGACGGGCTGCTGCATGTGATCGAGCCATCCCTGCTTGGGGAGGTTATAGACGTCGCGGCGCTCTGCCACGACGCGGCAGTGCTTGTTGCCGCAGCCGCGCGCCTGACACATATTGAGTGCGACCTCGTTCTCCGTACCCTTAGACGAAGCCAAGTCAAAGTTTGCCGTGAACATACTGGTCGTCATGTTGCACAGCTCGCTGCCGACAATGTCCCACGGACAGGTATCAAGCTCCTTTTCCACGCGATTGCGCGTGAACTGCACGACGCGTCCAGCCATGTTCTCCCACTCGTCGCCGGAGTCACCGGTGATACCGCCGAGCCAGCTTGACTTTTCACACAGCTCCGGGATGTTGAACGCCTCATAGAGTGATGCATTGACATAGTCTTTCTGCTCCTCCGGCGTGCCCGCGACAGCCATGTTCATCATGTTGGCGATGTCGCAGATGGCTTCGGTGCGCTTTTCCCAGCTCGGCTCAAAGATGCGCATGACCTGAAACAGATTCGCGGTCATGGCCGCGATCTGCCGGTTGAGCTGCCGGTAGGCTTCTTCCTCCGGGATGAGCTTGCCCCACGCGGTTGGGAAGCATTTCCGCTGCTCCAGTTTTTCCTTTAGCATGGTATTCCTCCTGTTTCTTTTTCTGCGTTACCTCTATTATAGAAAACACCCCATGCCGCGGAAATTCTACAAAACGCGCGGTTTTTGCCGTTCCGTGCCGTACAGTTTGTATGACGACAAATCATACAATTTGTATGTGCTGATTTTGTGTAAAACAGCAGATTCTTCACTGCCAAAAGATGCGACCCATACAATTTGTATGGGTCGCTTCGTTGACAGGCGCTTTCTGTTGGAATATAATAAAATTTAAGAAAGAGATTGGAGGAAAGTTCCATGAAGCTGTGCGCGGACATTCTCTATTGGAGACTGAAGGAGGAGCTGAAGGCCGTCGAGCTGCACGGCGCGGGCAGTCTGGAACTGACGCTGAGCCGCCCGGAATTCTATCTCGACCGGACGCAGACGTTTGAGAAAAACCGCGTCTACGTCTGTTCTGCCGACCATCTGCCCGCGCGCCCGGCGCTCAGCGAAAATGTGTGCCTCGTCTGCCTCGGACAGCACTGGAACCTGACGGCGTTTTATGACCGGTGCAGCGTGATCGTGGTCGAGGCAGATACGGATATTTTCCGCGTGTTCAATCTGGTGCAGCGCATTTTTGACCGATACGAGGCATGGGAAGAAAAGCTGTGGCACATTCTCCGCCACGGTGCGAGCCTGCCGCAGATGCTGGAGGTCAGCCGCGACATTCTTTCAAATCCGATGCTGCTCATCGGTTCGGACTTCCGCTATCTCGCTGTGACGGATGAGGCATATTTTCAGAAAGATCTCGGCATTCGGCTGGATACCGAGACGTTTGATGCAGAGAAAATGGCGACGTTTTTGTCCCTGCACGATCTTTCTACCCATGTGCATGAGCCGCTGCTGCTGGAACTGCAGGACACACGGACGCTTTCGGTCAACGTGTTCGATCAGGAGGAATACCTTGGCTGCCTGACGGTGTTCGAGGCGTTCCGCCCGCTCTGGGACTCTGACCGTTCTCTTGCGGTCTTTCTGGTCAAGCTCCTGCGGCAGGCCATCCAGCAGAACCCGGTGCTCGCCAGCGCCCGGTCTGCTGTCCGGCGCGCACTGCGCAGCGTCATTGCCGGGCAGCCGGTCGATTTTGAGCTGCGGCGGGCACTCAGTCAGGAAAACGGGAAGACGGACTGGATTTGCGTCCGGCTCCAGCCAAAGCTCGGCGCGGCTCCGCTGCCCGGCGCGTATCTGTCCGCCGCACTGGAGGAACGGCACCCCGGCGCGATGGCATTTGAGTTTGAGAGCACCGTCGCCGCGTTTCTGCCCGCCGCGCAAGCCGAGCGCGAGACGACGGCGCAGCTTCTGCCGCTTTTGGACAACCTTGGCCTGATCTGCGGCGTATCCGGCGCGTTTTCCAATCTATACGAGGTAAATCAAGCGTGGTTTCAAGCGTCCAGCGCGCTGCAAAACGGACTTTTGCAGGACGGAAGCTGCACGGTCTTTTACTTTCAGGATTATCTGCTGCCGCAGCTTCTCTCCGGCGCGCTGGCAGGCAGACCTTCCTGGGTCTATTACCCGGACGGACTGAAGAAGCTGAAAGCGCACGATGAGGGCTCGCAGGTCTCGTATCTGGAGACGCTGCGCGTCTATCTCGACAACAACCTTTCCGTCACCAAAACGGCGGCGGCGCTGTATCTCCACCGATCGACGCTGCTGGATCGCCTCGCCCACATCACACAGATGCTTGGCTGCGACCTCAAGGATCCGGATTTCTGCCTGACTCTCGGTATCCTCCTCCGCGCGGAGCTGCAGCAAAAGCGAATCACTCAGCCAAAACCATGATTTGCATCTGACTGCTGTTTGACCACGATCTTCCGCAAAACCGAAAAGGCCGATTTATCTCGTGTTTTCAATGGCTTTCAAGAAATTCAGAGACAACAGGTGTTGTCGGTAAAAACCGTATGACTCTTGAAAACACAGCATTTTATCAGTTAATGCCTGAAAACTCCGACTTTTGATATGTATTCTGTAGTGCTATTATGAAGCATTCCGGTGGTTTCAAACCTTTCACCAAGGTGACATCACCTTTAGGTTCCATTGCGCGAGCGTGCAGGTTCAAGTCCTGTCGGGCGCGCCAGCTCAGAAACGCCCCTTTTGGCACGAATCCCCGCCTTACGGCGAGGATCGATGCCGGACGGGGCGTTTCTTCGCTTCAAACCCGTGACCGCTTTGCTGGGTCACGGGTCGATTTCTTATTTTTCCTGCTGCTTTGCTTCCTCCAGCTGGGCTTTATATTTCCGGCCGACGCGCCGGGTGTCCTGATTCGTGCTGCCGCGGGTGATGGCGGTGACGCCGAATTTGCTGCGCAGGGCGTCCACGGTCTGATCGAGCTTCCGCGCGCGGTCCTTTTTCTCGTCCTGAAACAAAGACAGCTGCACTGCCGTATCGTCCGACACATCGCCGAGCGTCACGCCCAGCAGCCGCAGCGGCGTATGGCCGTCCCACAGCTCGGCAAAGAGCTTCCGGGCAAGCGCGTACAGCTCCGCCGTCACGTCGGTCGGCTCCGGGAGCCTGCGCTGGTGCGATCGGTTGCGGAAATCATTGCTGCGGATCGTCACCATCACGCAGCTGCAGCGCCTCGCGTCCACACGCATGCGGGAGGCCACACTGTCGCACAACGCGAGCAGAATCTTATTCGCCTGCTCGGTGCTCGTGACGTCCTGCTCCAGCGTCGTGGTGTTGCCGTAGCCCTTGACGGCCTCCGGCTCGGCGAGGACCGGGGAATGATCGATCCCGTTCGCATAGTCGTGCAGCAGCCGCGCAAGCTTGACGCCGGTCAGCCGCTGCAGCACTGAAAGCTCCGTATGCGCCAGATCCCCGATCGTCCGGATGCGGGCGGCGGTCAGCTTGTCCGCCGTCCGGCGTCCGACGGAGAACAGCTCCCCCACCGGCAGCGGCCAGAGCTTCTGCGGGATTTCGTCCGGGAAGAGCGTATGGACTTTGTCCGGCTTTTCAAAATCGCTCGCCATCTTGGCCAGCAGCTTATTGGGCGCGATGCCGACGTTGACCGTGAAGCCGAGCTCACCTGCGATCGTATCCTTGATCGTATGCGCGATCGCAGCCGGATCCGGATACAGAAGACGCGTCCCACTCATGTCGAGGAAGCATTCATCGATGGACACCTGCTCCACCACGGGCGCAAACCTCCGGCAGATGGCGATGAACGCTTTGGAGTTTCTGGAATACAGCCGGAAATCCGGCGGGGCCAGTACCAGCTGCGGACATTTCCGCAGCGCCATGCCGACCGGCTCCCCTGTCGTGACGCCGAATTTTTTCGCCGGGATGGACTTGGCCAGAATGATGCCTGTCCGCTTGTCCCGGTCGCCGCCGATCGCCGACGGGATCAGCCGCAGATCCGCCTCACCTGCCGCCACGCGCCGCGCCGCCTCCCACGACAAAAACGCGCTGTTCACATCCACATGAAACACCAGCCGCTCCACAGCCGCACCCCCCTTTCTGACCAGAGTATACCACAGCTAATCAGAAAAGAACAGCCCGGCAAAAAGCCGGACTGCCAGTATCATTTGATTTCGTGCGGGCATCCCTTGCCTCTCCATCTGGGAGAGGTGGCTGAGCGAAGCGAAGACAAAGAGGGTAAACTGAGAGAGCCATGGCCCTCTCAGTCGCCTGCGGCGACAGCTCTCCCAGCGGGAGAGCCAAGTGCAACACGCTGATGTGGAAAAATGGAGCGTATCGGTACCGATACGCTCCATGAACTGTTTTACAGCCACCTATCAAAGCCGGGCTGCTGCCGTATTTTAATGTGTCAGTTGAAAACTCAAGACAGCGCTTCTTCCAGTGCCTTGTACATGACTGCTTTGTCCGGCTTGCGGCCGGTCCACATCTCGATGTTCAGGGCAGCCTGATTGATGAGCATACCGGCGCCGGTCTCGCAGCGGATACCGCGGCGGCGAAGCTCTTTGATGAGAGCGGTCTCGGTCGGATTGGGGATCACGTCCTGCACGAACATGTCGCTCGTCAGGCTGTCCAGATCGAAATTCGGGATCGCGTCGACGTTCGGGTACAGGCCGACGCTCGTCGCGTTGACCACGATATCCGTACCGGCCGGGATCGTATACGTGCCGACCCAGTCGTTTGTCTCGGCGTTCACGCTGGTTTTGGTCTGCAGGATCTCCAGCAGCGACGGGCCAAGATTGTTAGGGCCGGGACGGCTGACGATCGTGATATGCGCCGCGCCGGCCAGCGCCAGCTCCACGCAGATCGCGCGTGCCGCGCCGCCTGCGCCGAGGACGACGATGCGCTTGCCTTTGACGTCAATGCCGTTGGATTCCAGCGACATCATAAAGCCCTTGCCGTCGGTATTATCGCCATACAGGCGGCCGTCGGTATTGACGATGGTATTGACTGCGCCGATGAGCTGTGCGCTCTCCGAGATCTCGTCGAGATACTGCATGACGGCGATCTTGTGCGGGATCGTGCAGTTGATGCCGCGCATTTTGAACGCCTTCAGGCCGTTGATAGCGTTTTCCAGCTGGTCCTTATCCACGTCCAGCGTCAGAAAGTGCCAGCGTTCCAGCCCCATTGCCGCAAACGCGGCGTCCTGAATGATCACGCCGGGGTTCTCCGCGACCGGCTGGCCGAAGACGCCGACAAGATGGTCGAGATAATTCTGCTCTTTCATGCCTGTGCTCCTTTCTGCTGCGTCATCAGGTTCAGGATGACCTGATCCGTAATATGCATGCCCTGGCTGGCCACGCAGCCGACCGCGTCGATCGTCTGCTCCACATTGTCCATGACAATGCCCTCACCGGACTGGAACGCCCGGTTCGCCATGGCAAGATCATGCGCCATGATGGCGCTTTCCAGACTGGTGGCGATCTTGGCCGCGCAGGAGGGCTTCGCCCCATCGCAGACCATGCCGGAGGAGGTCGCGATGGAGTTTGTGATCGTCTGGTCGATCTGCTCCAGCGTGCCGCCGTCCAGATACGTCATGGCACATCCCGCGCCCGTAGCCGCGCAGACCGCACCGCAGTAGGCGGACAGCCGGCCGATGCCGGACTTGAGGTGGATGGCGATGAGATCGGACAGCGCCAGCGCGCGCAGCATCTGCTCGCGGCTGCAGCCGTGCTTCTCGGCGTACACGATCACGGGAAGCGACGCCGTCGCGCCCTGATTGCCGCTGCCGGACACGATCACGACCGGCAGATTGCAGCCGCTCATGCGGGCGTCCGAGGCTGCGGCCGCATAGGCCTGCAGCAGCTTGCCGTTCTCATAATACAGCTTCCCTACGTTGACGCCCCAGCGGTTGTTCAGCCCCTCTTCCGCGATCTGCATGTTGCAGTCGATCTGCTTCTGCAGCGTCGGTTCGATATCCGCAAGGTCGCACGTATTCGCAAAGTCCACGATCTTCTCGACCGTCAGGCAGCTGTGGTCCGTAAAGCCGTCCTGCGTGCCGTCTTCCTCTGCGCGGAAGACGGTCTGGCCGTTCTTTTCGATCCGGACGATATGCGTATGGGCGTTTTTCAGTTCGACCTCCGCCGTCTGTCCGCCGGCCTGCACGTTGACGATCAGGTGCAGCGCCTCAGAGCCCTGGATCACATGCACCTTGCAGTAATTCTGCTGCACAAGCGCCTGCGTCTCATCCAGAACGCCGTCCGGGAGATCCAGCAGCACCTCGAGCATGCGGTCGGCGTTCCCGCCGAGCGCGCCGAGGATCGCCGCAGCGTCCACGCCGCGCAGCTCGCCGCCGTTCGGGATATAGACGCCCTTGGCGTTTTTGATCAGATTCCCGCTGGCATAGACGTCCATATGCTCCGGCCTGCAGCCGAGCGTCTTGCGCGCGACAGCCGCCGTATAGGCGATGGCGATCGGCTCTGTGCAGCCGCCGGCAGGGATCAGCTCTTCCTTCAGGATATCCAGAAAAGCCCTGTAATCAGAATCTGCTTTTTTCATCTGTTATTGCTCACTTCTTTGCGTTCAGCTCTGCGCCTACCTCTTCCATGACCTCTTCCCACAGGGAGAATCTGGGCAGGGAGCCGAGGCCCCAACCGCAGCCGCCGGAAACGATCAGCTTCGGACCGGCCTGCTCGACGGCGTCGTAGACCTTCTTCTTGATATGCGCCTTGATCGTGTCACGGTTCGAGCCGCTCAGGTCGGACGGGGACTTGATCATGATGGACAGATCCTTGTAGCTGCCGTTATCGGAATGATTCAGGCCGCCGATGAGAACCTTGTCGGTCAGCTTACGCATCTCGCCGAGAGAGTGATGCTCCGGATACTGATCCGCCCAGTTGAAGGCCTCGACCGGGTAATCGAGGAACCACTCGGACAGCGCCGCGTCGCCGTGGCAGATGTGCGCCATGTTGAACCACGTCTTGTCCTTGATCTTGTTGATGTTCTGGATGTCGTACTTCTTGCCATACTCCTCGAACATCTCCTTACCCATGAGACCGGCCATGCCCGCCTGATAGCCGAGGAAGAAGCCGTCCGCACCGGCCTTGACAAACTCCTCCATCAGAAGCTCGTTCGTCTCGTTGACGATCTCCAGACCGATCCGCGCGTACTTTTCGGAGTATTTGAAGTGCGCCACGATGGTATCCTGACGGAAGAAGCCGCCGGTCATCTCGCCCATCCAGATAAACGGGCTGAATACGGTGGGCAGAACGGGAACATCGCCCTGGAAATAGTCCGCGATACGCTTGACTGCTTCGATCTCGCGCGCGAAGACGCCTTCCTTCATGCTGGGCACCTTGAGTTTCGCCCACTCATGCGGGTCATTGATAGCGTTGACCTGCACGTTCTGCCACGTCTCGTCGAGGATGAAATCCGCATCCTTCAGCTTCTGGCCGAAGGCTTCGGGGAAGTACATGCCGTTCGGCATGACCTTGATGAAATCAAAATGGTGTGCGTTCTGATAGTCGATGGTCGCACGGGCGAAATCCTTTGCGTTGCGGTCGACCAGATTCATATGCGGGCCCCATGCTGCGAATGCCGGACGGTCCAGCATCTTGCCTTCGAGCGCTGCCTTGACACGTTGTGTATGTGTGATCATTTGATTTTTCCTCCAAAAATATTACAGTCCGCCGAAATACGCCTTGCGTACCTCGTCCGATTCCAGAAGCTGATCGGCGCGGTCGCTCAGTACGATGCTTCCGGTCTCCAATACGTAAGCGCGGTCGGAATGCTTGAGCGCGATCCGCGCGTTCTGCTCCACGAGCAGGATCGTCGTTCCCATCTCGCGGATCCGGTCGACCATGGCGAAGATCTCATTGATGATGAGCGGCGCCAGACCGAGCGAAGGCTCGTCGAGCAGGAGCATCCGGGGCTTACCCATCATGGCCCGGCCGATGGCAAGCATCTGCTGTTCACCGCCGGAAAGCGAACCGGCCAGCTGACCGCTGCGAACCTTGAGCTTGGGCAGCAGGTCATATACGGTCTGCAGGCTCTCGGCGATCTCCGTCTTCGGGCGCAGATACGCGCCCATCATCAGGTTATCCATGACCGAGAAGCGCGGAAACACCTGCCGGCCCTCCGGGGAAAGGATGATACCGGACTGGACCATATTCTTGGTGTCCAGATTGGTGATTTCCTTGCCGTCGAACCAGATCTTGCCGCTCTTGACCGGGATGAGGCCCATAATGGCCTTCATGGTCGTACTTTTTCCGGCGCCGTTTGCGCCGATGAGGGTGATGACCTCGCCCGTGTTGACATCGATGTCGATTTCCTTGAGCGCATGAATGCTGCCATAATCGACAACGACCTTTTCCAGTCTCAATAATGACATTTCATTCATCCTTTCCAAGATAGGCTTCGATGACGAGCGGATCTGCCCGCACCTCGTCGGGCGTACCCTCGGCGATCAGCGCACCGTCATTCAGGACGTAGAGCCGGTCGCAGATATTCATGACAAAGCGCATATCATGCTCGATGAGCAGGATCGTATTGCCCATTTCGCGGAGCTTGTGCACGATGGTGCGCAGTTCCTCCGTCTCTGCCTCATTCATGCCAGCCGCCGGCTCGTCGAGCAGCAGCAGCTTCGGCTCGATGGCGAGCGCGCGGCAGATCTCGACCTTTCTCTGGTCGCCGTAGGGCAGGCTGGTCGCCATCTCATAGCGGACCTCATACAGGCCAAGGATCTTCAGCAGCTCCTCCGCGCGCGCCTCCGCTTCCTTCCGTACCTTGTCGGCACGGCCGGGGACCAGATTCTGCGGGAACGGAAGTCTTGTTTTTACATGCATGCCGACCATGACGTTGTCCAGGACCGACATTTTCTGAAACAGCCGGATGTTCTGGAACGTCCGTGCAAAGCCGTGCGCGGTGATGCGGTAGGGCCGCCAGCCGGTGATGTCCGTGCCCAGCATGTGCACACGCCCTTCCGTCGGGCAGTACATGCCGGTGATGCAGTTGAACAGGGTCGTTTTCCCGGCGCCGTTCGGACCGATGACGCCGACGATCTCGCCGCTCTCTACACGCATACTGATATCCTTGAGCGCTTCCATGCCGCCGAACCGCTGTACGATATGCTCTGTGCGCAGGATCTCAGACATGTGCGCCACCTCCGCGTTTGGATTTCTTCAGGGACAGCCGCTGGCCGATATACTTGAAGTTCACCGAGCCGAACAGTCCCTCCGGCCGCACCAGCATCAGAATGACCAGCATTGCGCCGAAGACCATCTGCCGGTATTCCGAGAAGCCGCGCAGCGCCTCCGGCAGGATCGTCAGGACCGTTGCGCCGAGGAAGCTGCCGAACATGTTGCCGAGGCCGCCGAAAATGACCATGACCAGCATGTTGTTGGAAACTGCGTTGGTAAAGCAGCTGGGGTCAATATAACTGGTATAGACCGCGTAGAACGCGCCGGCCACGCCGGCCAGCATGGAAGCGATCACGATGGCAAGCGTTTTATACTTGAACACGTTGATGCCCATTGCGCCGGCCGCCAGATCGTCGTCACGGATCGCGAGGATGGCGTCGCCCATACGCGAGTGAATAATCTTATTGACGAGCAGGGTGGTCAGCACCAGCAGGATAAGGATCGTGTAGTAATACGCAGGCTGCGTCTTGATGGTATAGCCGAACACCGAGAGTTTTGGGATCGCCATAATGCCGAGCGGACCGTTCGTCAGGGACATCCAGTTGATCTCCACGATACGCACGATCTGGCAGAAGACCATGGTGACGATCGTGAAATAATAGCCCTTCAGATGCATGACCGGCAGGCTCAGGATGAGGCCCGCGAATCCGGCCATGAGCGCTGCGGCGGCGAACACGCCGAGGCCGTCCCAGCCGCAGGTCTTGGTCAGGATCGCCGCGGTATACGCACCGATCCCCCAGAAGGCCGCATGGCCGAAGGACATCTGGCCCAGAACGCCTGTCATGAGATTGAGACTGACGCTCAGCATGCAGTACATGAGGCACAGGATCGCGATGCGGAGCACATATTTCGAGGTAAATACCATTGGAAACACAATGGCAAGCACTGCAACAAAAATCAGCAGCGGCAGCTTGTATCTGACAAGCTGGATACTCAGTTTCTCTATCATCGCGTTTCCCTCATACCTTGTTAATGGCCTTCTTACCTAACATGCCGTTGGGCATGAACAGCAGAACAACGATCAGGATCGTAAACGAGATGGCATCGCGGTAACCGGTACTGATATACGCGGAGACCATGGTCTCCACGATGCCGAGCAGAATACCGCCAACCATGGCGCCCGGCAGGATGCCGACGCCGCCGAGGATTGCAGCCGCAAAGATCTTGGTGCCGATGAGGCTGCCCATCGTCGTCTCGATGCTGCGGTAGTACATCGCCACCATCGTACCCGCGATACACGCCAGAACGCCGCTGATCACGAATGTGAGCGCGATGACCTTGTTCGTATCGATGCCCATCAGCTTTGCCGCATCCTGATTCTGCGCAATGGCCGTCATGGCCTTGCCGATCTTCGTCCTGTAGACGAGGATGGACAGTGCGATCATCAGGGAGAAGCCGACGATCAGAATGATGATCTGCGTCCAGCTGATAATGGCGTTTCCGATGTAGACCTTGCCGAAATCCAGATGATTCTCGAACGATTTGGAGTCTGTGCCGCAGAACACCATGATGGCGTTATCAATGACCATGGACATGCCAAGCGTCGTGATCAGGCCCGAGAGCTTCGGTGCGTGCCGCTTGCGCAGCAGACGCAGGGCAAACCGGTCGATGCTGAAGCCGAGCAGGCCCGTCAGGGCAATGCTCAGCGCAAAGGCCACGAAGAAGTTCATGCCGACGCCGTACAGAAGCCACGTCATATAGGCGCCGAACATATACAAAGAGCTGTTGGAGAAGTTCGTCAGTTCGAGAACGCCGAAGATCATCGTAAAGCCAATTGCCACGAGCGCGTAGGTACTTCCGATCGTAATGCCGTTGATGAATTGCTGTAATAACATTACATCGCCTCCAGATAAAAGATTCTGCTGCATCTGCCACAGCAGGTGCAGATGCAGCAGATCCGTGGGGTAACTACCGATCAGTTCACGCGGACAAACGTGCCGTTCTGGAGCTGGAAGGCATAGATGCCCTTGTTCATTTCCTTCTGGTCGTTGTAGCTCATATCAAAGCCGGACAGGCCCGGATAGTCGCGGATCTGGCCGATCTGTGCCGCAACTGCAGCAGCGTCGGTCGTGCCGGCTGCAAGGATGCTGTTGAGAACGATATTGACGGAGTCATAGCCCTGTGCGGAGAAGCCGTCGGGCGTTTCGCCGTATGCTTCCTTATAGGCATCGATAAATGCCTGCGTTGCTTCGTCGACGTTGCCTGCCTCAAGGACGGACGGCAGGAAGCACGGCGTGGAGGACAGGATATAGGTGCCGTCGATCTGGTCGCCGACCAGGCCCAGGAACTCTTCGTTGACGCACATGCCGGGGCCGACATACTGGGCGTCAAGCTCGAGCTGCTTGGCCTGCATGAAGGCCTGTGCGCAGTCGTTGTAGGAGGCGTTGACATAGAGGATATCGGGGTCGGCTTCCTTCACCTTGGAAAGAACTGCGGAGAAGTCCTTCGTCTCGCCCGGGACAAAGCTTTCATAGACGCTGACGGTGCCGCCCATGGCTTCCCACTGGTCCTTGAAGAGGTTGGCTGCCTGCACGCCGTGGTCGGTATTCTGGTAGATGATGGCGATGCTGCCGATGCCGCAGTAGCTTTCGGTCGCCTCGGCGAAGCCGACGGCCTCAAGGCGCTGGCTCATGGGGATGGGGAAGACATACTCACCCATGCCGGGCAGATCTGCGTGGGAGGCGGCAACGCCGATGAGGATCATGCCGGCCTCGTCAAAGACGGAAGCCGTGGCCATCGCGCAGGAGGAGCCGTAACCGGCCAGCGCTGCAACGACAGTATCGTCGGAGACGATCTTGTTTGCGAGGTTGACCGCTTCGTTCGGGTCACCCTTGTCGTCGCTGAACTCGATGGTAAAGTTCGTGCCGTGGGCGGCGTTGAACTGATTGAGCGCAAGCTCTGCGCCGTCACGGATCTTGATGCCGTACTGCATGTTGTCGCCCGTCAGAGGCCCAAACATGGCAAGCTTGGTTTTGCCGTTATATTCGATGCCGCTCTCATCGCCGTCGGAGGATGCGGCAGGAGTTTCAGTTTCAGCTGCGGAAGTGTCGGTCTGTGCAGTGTCGGCGGAGGTATCTGCCGGGGTCGTGGCGTCATCTGCGGTCTTGGCTGCGCAGCCTGCAAACAGGCAGCACACGAGCGCAAGGCACAGGATCAAAGAGATCATCTTTTTCATTGTTTCTGTTATACTCCTTCGTTCCTTTTTAATACTTGATGTAAATATGTTTGCTGCGCTGGATCAGAATGTTTCTCGCCGCACGATTCCGATGGGCAGGCGGACCGTCTCATAGGGCGCTTTCGGCTGCCCTTGCTCCGCCTTTGCCGCCTCTTCCAGCCGCATCAGAAGCCGCTGCGCCGCCATCTGTCCCATTTCGAACAGCGGGTGCCGCATGGTCGTCAGCGGAGGATTCGTGATCTCCGCCCATTCGGAATCGCCAAAGCTCACGATCGCGATCTGCTGAGGGACCGGGATCTTATGCTCAATGAGATAATGGAAGCATCCGACCGTCATGGCCGGGGACAGGGACAGGATCGCGCTGATCTGCCGGTTTTCAAGCAGCTGCCGCGTGGCCTGATAGCCGCCCTTTGACGTGGATGCGCCGTTTTGTACAAGCGCCGGATCGAATGGGATACCATTGTCCCGCAGCGCCCGTTTGTATCCCTCAACACGCTCTGTCAGTGCAGAGACGCCCTCTGTGCCATTCACCACGCCGATGCAGCGGCGGCCCTCGCGGATCATCTGGCAAACGATCTCATAGGCTGCCTGCTCGTTATCACCCATAATGGTATCCCGGATACAGTTGTCTGCGCTTCGGTCGAGGAATACGATCGGATAGTCTCTTGGCAGACTGTCCAGATAGCTGTGGTCGCCCGGCGCCGGAAACATAATCATGCCGTCGACCTGCTGGTAGTTGAAAATATCCACCTGTTCCTTTTCCCGCTCCAGATTCTCATGCGAGCAGCCCAGTACGAGCTGATAGCCGTTTTTTACGAAGACCTGCTCTACTGCATCAAGAATATCCACGGAAAAGAACGAGGCGATGGATGGCACAAGCAGCCCGATCCGTTTAGAGCGGTTGCTTCTGAGACTGCTGGCGTTGATGCTGGGAATATACCCGAGCTGCTTCGCCGCTTCCCGTACCCGCTCCGCCGTTTCCGGGGCAACAAAGCGGGTCGCGTTGAACACATGTGACACCGTAGCGGTGGATACACCGGCTGCGGCAGCCACATCCTTGATCGTTACTGCCATCGCCTTCCTCCATCTTCTGTTCGTGTGAGATAAACGTTTACGTAATCGTTTATCTCGATGATACACCATTAAAAAATTCTTGTCAACATGAAATACCCTCCAAAAAAGTGACAGACTTTTCAGTCATTTCGCTGATTTTTATTTTTTCAGCTAAAGAACCGAAGCGTTCTCTCTTTAATTATATTACGCATGTTTGTCTTCCAGAAATATCCATTGACTTTTTCCATGTTTCGTGCTTTATCTGGAATGAACGCACATCGATCCCAAATACAAGGAGGCACCTGTTTATGGATACCGTCCGCATCGGACTGCTCGGGGCCGGGATGATCTCGCAGAAGCATCTGAATATGTACGCCCAGATCCCGGAGGCCCAGGTCGTCGCCGTGTGCAGCCGCACACAGCAGTCCGCCGAGCGCTGCGCGCAGCAGTTCGGCATTCCCAATGTCTATACCGATTACACCGCCATGCTGCAGCGGGACGATATCGACGCGATCGATATCTGCCTGCACGGCAATCTGCACGCGCCCGCAGCCATTCAGGCCCTGCAGGCCGGCAAGCACGTCTATTGTGAAAAGCCGCTGGCCGGAAGCTACTATGACGGCAAAACCATGCTGGATGCTGCCGCAGCCAGCGGGAAAACGCTTCACATCCAGCTCGGCTTTCTCTACCGTCCCTACGCGCGCGCGGCCAAACGATTGGTCGACGGCGGCGCGCTCGGTGAGATTTATCACGCGCGCACGGTCGGCTTCCGCCGCCGCAACCGACCCTTCGTCGACGGCTTCGGCAGCAAGGATTTTGTAAACAGCAAGACTGCGGGCGGCGGCGCACTGTATGATTTCGGCGTCTACCACATCTCTCTGATGCTCTATCTCATGGGCATGCCCGCGCCGCGGCGCATGTCCGGCCAGCTCTATCAGAAGATCGCCATGGACGAAGCCCGGCGGCTGGAAAGCGGGTTCGATGTAGAGGAACTTGGCGTCGGTCTGGTCCGCTTTGACCGGCAGGTCACGATGGATCTGTTTGAATCGTGGGCCGTTCATCTTGACCAGATGGATCCCGGCATTCTGCTCGGCAGCAGGGGCGGTCTGAAGCTGGAGCCGTTCAGCTTCCACACGACCATCTGCGATACCGAGCTGGACTGCACCGGTGATCTGGAGAAGATGAACTTCCGCTGGCTGAACACGCAGCCGCTGGAATACGCCTATGCCTCATCTGAGGCACACTGGATCGCGGCGCTGCTTGGCCGTGTCCCGATGCTTCCGACAGCACAGCTGGCCCTTGATACGCTTCTCATTCAGGACGGCATCCGCCTGTCCTCGCAGCTTGGCCGGGAGGTCACAGCCGAAGAAACCATCGCCGCGTCCGTATCGACTGCGGCGGCTATCTAAGTCATGGAGGTTCCCTATGAAACGCAGTGAGATCAGCAAAGCACTCAAAGAGCTCGAAGCCATGTGCGCGCGGGAGCATTGCTATCTGCCGCCGTTCTGCAATTTTACGCCCGAGGAGTGGCAGACCAAGGGCCACGAATACGACGAGGTGCGCGACTGCATGCTTGGCTGGGACATCACGGACTACGGTCTCGGCGACTTTGACAAGGTCGGCATGTCGCTCATTACCATCCGCAACGGCAACCGCGCCATGCAGGACAAATATCCCAAGGTCTACGCCGAAAAGCTCCTGTACATGAAGGAAGGCCAGTATTCCCCGAACCACTTCCACTGGTACAAGACCGAGGACATCATCAACCGCGGCGGCGGCAATATCCTCATCCGCGTCTACAACAGCCTGCCCGATGAATCCATCGACCGCGAATCCGACGTGACCATCCACTGTGATGGCAGAACGTATACCGTCCCTGCCGGAACACAGGTCAGGCTCACACCGGGCGAGAGCATCCATATCCAGCAGTACATGTATCATGATTTTGAGGTCGAACCCGGCACGGGCGCCGTTCTGCTCGGCGAGGTCAGCCAGTGCAACGACGACAACACCGACAACCGCTTCAATCCCCCGGTCGGCCGCTTCCCGAAGATCGAGGAGGACGAGCCGCCCTACCGCCTGCTCTGCAACGAGTATCCGGCAGCGAAGGACTGAAAGCTCCATAAAAATGGCCGCAGAAGCGTTCTGCGGCCATTTTTTATTTATCATATCGCATCTGCGCGCGGTAATTTTTCGGGGATACGCCCATCTGTGCGCGGAAGATCCGGCTGAAATATTTGGGCGACTCAAAGCCTGTCATCCCCGCGATCGCCTCGACCGGCTCGTCTGTCTGGATCAGCAGCGCCTGCGCCGCCTGCACCCGCAGTTCGTTGAGATATGTGATGACGGTCTTGCCCGTATACCGGTGGAACTGCCGCGACAGATAAGAAACGCTCACATGCTCCAGCGCGGCCAGCTGGGAAAGCGTGACCGGCTTTGCATAGTTGGCCTGCAGGTACTGCATCGCCAGCTGCAGCCGCTCCGGCGTGCGCGTCTGGTGCTCGTCGCACCGCAGAAGCTCCGTCAGCAGCAGCTTCATGCCGTATTCCAGCACATGATCCGATGCGTCCGGCCGGTTGGCCTCGCGGTAGAGATAGGAAAACAGCCGCCCGAACAGGTTGTCATGGTCGCGGATCTGGATGGGCTTTTCCAACTGCAGCTCCGGCAGCTCGATCCACAGACAGATGATCTCCCGCTGCCGCGCGGCGCTGGCCTGCTCCTGATGCTCCCAGCCCGCGGGGTACACGATCGTATCCAGGATCCCGGCGCAGAGCTGCTGGCCGGAGACGTCGATCTCGCCGCCGCCCTCGGTAAAATACAGCAGTTCAAGATAGGGGTGGGCGTGCCGCTTGTAGTTCCACTGGCTGCTCCGGTCGGTGAACTGCGCGCAGAAGCGCAGCTTCGGGCAGCCATTCCGGATGATCTGCAGCTTCTCCTCATAATGCATCCGTCCGCCCTCCTGCCCTGCGCTTTTCTTCTTTTTTATCATCTTTCTGCGGCCGCGTCAAGCCTCCGGCCGGAAAGCTGTTCAAAATCGTATACCTTTTATCCGCTTCTGTGAGTGTGCTTTCTCCCTGCCGTGTGCTAAATTGGTCTTATCAAACACCGGAGGAGACGCTTTATGGACCATTCCGCTATTTTGTCGCTGCCCGGCAGCGCGCGTATTTCCGTTCTGAAAGAGAAAATGCTGGACGAGCCGCGCTATGTCAGCATCGAGCAGGCACGGATCGTCACCGAGGTCTATCAGCAGACCGAGGGGCAGGCGCCCTGCCTCCGCCGGGCGCGCGCCCTGCAGGCCGCGCTCACGCGGATGACCATCCGCCTCGAGCCGGAGGAGCGCATTGTCGGCAACCGCACGCCCGGCGTGCGCGCGGGCGTCGTCTTCCCGGAGACCGGCGCGTCGTGGGTCGACCGCGAATTTGAGACGCTCCCGACCCGGCCGCAGGACCGCTTTCAGGTCCGGCCGGAGGATATCACGGAGTTCCGCACGAAGATCCTGCCCTACTGGAAGGGCCGCTCGCTCGAAGACCAGGTGCGCGCTGCGATCGGCCCGGAGGTAAACGCCATCGCAAAGGTCGCAAAGATCAACCAGAAGGATCACTCACAGGGCCATATCTGCCCAAACACGGAGAAATGGCTCCGCCTCGGCCCCGCCGGTCTGCGCACGCAGGCTGCCGCACATCTGGAAACGGCGGACGCGGCGCACCGCGATTTTTATGAGAGCATCGTCCTCGTGATGGACGGCGCGTGTACGTTCATGCGCCGCTATGCCGAGCTGGCGGAGCAGATGGCCGCCGGGACTGGCGCGGAGAACCTCCGCGAGGTCGCGCGCATCTGCCGCAAGCTTGCTTCGGCTCCCGCCGAAACGTATCAGGAGGCCGTGCAGGCCACGTGGTTCCTGTACGTGATCCTGCAGATGGAGGGCAACGCCTCCTCGTTTTCTCCCGGGCGGATGGATCAGTATCTGTACCCCTATTATCAGTTCAGCCGCGCCCGCGGCATGACGGACAGCGACGCGCTGGAGATCACGCAGTGCCTGTGGCTCAAGTTCAACGAGATCGTCTACCTGCGCAACTCCGGCAGCGCGCGCTATTTTGCGGGCTTCCCCATCGGCTTCAACGTCGCCATCGGCGGTCAGAAGGACGACGGCAGCGACGCATCGAACGAGCTGAGCTATCTGTTTCTGCGGGCGCAGGCGCTGCTCCTGCTTCCGCAGCCAAATCTTTCGCTGCGTATCTTCCGTGATTCTCCGCAGGAGCTGCTGGAGGCAGCCAGCCGCGTCATCGGCCTTGGCAGCGGTATGCCGCAGATCTTCAACGACGAGGCCGTCATTCCCGCGCTTACGGCGCACGGCATCAGCGAGCACGACGCGCGCAACTACGCGATCGTCGGCTGCGTGGAGCTGACCACGCACGGAAACGCCCTCGGCTGGAGCGACGCGGCCATGTTCAACCTCGTCAAGGCGCTGGAGCTGACGCTCAGCGGCGGTGTCGATCTTCTGACCGGAAAGCCGCTCGGCCCCGATCTTGGGAACCTCACGACCTACAAAACCTATGCCGATCTGGAAGCCGCCTTTGCCGCGCAGATCGATACCTTCTGCGACAAAATGGCTGCCTGCATCGATGTTGTGGAGCAGATGCATGCGAAGCTCCTGCCCACGCCCTTCCTGTCCGCCGTCATTGACGACTGCATGGAAAAGGGACTCGACGTCACGCGCGGCGGCGCGCACTATAACCTCACCGGTGTGCAGGCCATCCAGGTCGCCAACGTAGCTGATTCGCTCGCCGCGATCCGCCAGCTCGTCTATGAGGAAAAGACCGTCTCTTCCGAACGCCTCCTGCACGCGCTGCAGACCAATTTTGCGGACGATCCGCTTCTCCGCGCGATGCTCCTCCACAAGGTCCCCAAATACGGCAACGACGTTGCCTGGGTCGACGAGCTCGGCGCAAAATGGGTCAATTACTTCGCCTCCCGGCTGGAGCGGTACCGCAACGGCCGTGACGGCATCTATCAGATGGGGCTCTACACCGTTTCGGCGCATGTCCCCATGGGGCAGAACGTCGGTGCGTCGGCAGACGGCCGTCTGGCCGGAGATCCGCTGGCCGACGGCGGCGTCTCCGCCATGTATGGCCGCGACACCAGCGGACCGACCGCCCTTCTGCAGTCCGTCGCGCGCCTGCCGTTCCGCAGGGCCAGCAACGGGACGCTGCTCAACATGAAATTCCTGCCCGCCTTTTTCCGGACGGATACGGGGATCCGGAAGTTCACCCAGCTTCTGCGCGCGGTCTGCGCGCTCGGCATCAGCCATATCCAGTTTAACGTCCTGAATGAAGCTGACCTGCGTGCGGCACAGCGCGAGCCGGAAAAATACCGCGGGCTGACCGTCCGGGTCGCGGGCTACACAGCCTACTTTACGGAGCTTGCTCCGGATCTGCAGGACGAGATCATTGCCAGAAGGACGTACGAAGGCGTATGACCGGTGTGATCTTTGACTGCAAGCGCTTTGCCGTCCACGACGGCGAGGGGCTGCGGACGACCTTATTTCTGAAGGGCTGTCCCCTGCGCTGCCCGTGGTGCCAGAATCCGGAGGGGCTGCGCCGCGAGGTACAGCTGTGGCACCGGCTGAGCCAGTGTCTGCAGTGCGGCTGCTGCGCGCAGGCCTGCAAAAAAGGCGCCATCTCCATGCAGCCCGGCCCGGTCATTGACCGCACCCGCTGCGACGCGTGCGGCGCGTGCGTCACGGCCTGCCCCGCAGCCGCGATGGAGCTTTGCGGCAAGGAGGTCTCCGCCGAACAGGCCGCGGCCCTTCTGCTGCGCGACCGTGTGTTCTTCGGCGCACAGGGCGGCGTGACGCTCTCGGGCGGAGAAGCGCTTGCTCAGCCGGACTTTGCCTGCGAAGTGCTTGCCCTGTGCAAAAATACCGGGGTCGACACAGCCGTCGAAACGAGTCTCTATGCCCCGGCGGACGCCGTCCGCCGTCTGATGCCGGTCACGGACCACTTTTTGATCGATATCAAGCTGTTCGATCCGGCCCGGCATAAAGCCGTGCTCGGCGTCGACAATACGCCGGTCCTCCGCAATTTTGAGCTGCTCTATGACAGCGGCGCAGACGTTCTCGTGCGCACGCCGCTCATCCCCGGCTATACGGCGGACGCGGAGAATCTGCGCACCATCGCCCGGTATCTCGCCGGACGCGCGCCGGACGCGCGCTATGAGCTTCTGAACTTCAATCCGCTGTGCAGAAGCAAATATCAGTCGCTCGGCCAGTCGTACCCGGTCGGCGGCCACGCCTTCAGCGCACAGGAAATGGATGCATTTTATGAGATCGTCCGGCGCGCGGGCGTCAGACATATTGTAAAGGAGTGATCCCATGCAGCAGGACTTTCTGCAGCTTGCCCACACGGATCTGCCGGTCTACCTGACCGACGTCTACCGCGATTTTCAGAAAACCGGTACACGGCCGTTTCATCTCCGGCTGACGCTCTATGACGGGACGGCCCGCAGCTTCCCGCTGCGGCTGCCGCCCGCAGAAGGTGCGGAGGAGGCCGCGTTCCTCGCCGAATATATCCACGCGTTTGTCTATAATCTTCTTTCCTCACTCGGCGCACGCACCGTGGATCTGTATTTCGATCCCGCCGATCAGGCGCTGCAGGCGCTCGCCGCGGCGCTCCCGGAGGTTTTTCAGTTGCACACGCCCCGCCTGCAGCGCACCGGATACGGAAAGTGCCTGAACGTCAACGACCGCGTCCTCGCAGCGCTGCTGCCGGACGAAGCGGGCTTTTCCTTCCGGACACATCCGCTCTGCGAGGAACCGGAAGCGCAGCCTGTTCCGGTTTGCACCGGCGCATCGGTCCTTTCCCGGCTGCCCGCGCGCGCGGAGCGCGCCATGCTGCTTGGGATCGACGTGGGCGGCACGGATATCAAGCTCTGCGCAAGTGTGAACGGAGATCTTTGTGTATTCAAGGAGTTCGACTGGTTCCCCGCCGCATTCACGCAGGCCGATCAGCTGACGGAGCCGGTCGTCTTCCTTACGCGTCTGCTGCGCGCGGCAGCAAGTCTGGCCGCCTGCGGCAAGCGCAAAAGCATCGTGCAGGAGGCGCTGGATAAGGGCGCCGACCGTGCCGGCATGGAGGCCGCGCTGGCACAGATGGAGGCCGCCGCCGGGCAGAAGCTGCGCAACTTTGATGCCATCGGCCTAAGCTTCCCGGATGTAGTCATCGACAACCGCATCGTCGGCGGCGAGACCTATAAGACCCGCGGCATGCGGAATAACACGTCGCTGGACTACGAGACGGAATTTGCAAAAATCGGCCGCCTGCGTGAGCTTCTGGCCGCTTATACCGGTTCCGAGGACCGCGTGCTTCTTACAAACGACGGCCCGATGGCCGCCTTCACCGAGGCGGTCGAGCAGGCGGCCGCCGGTGCGGATACCTCGCGGGGCTTTTTCGCACACACGCTGGGCACGGAGCTTGGCACCGGCTGGGTCCGCGCGGACGGCTCCATCCCCCAGATCCCGCTGGAGGTCTATAACTTCATCATTGATCTCGGCAGCTATCGTCAGCGGCAGTTTGATGCGGACGACGCGCGGAGCGTCCTGAATTTCAACACCAACCTGCCCGGTACGCTGCAGAAATACCCGTGCCAGTCCGGCGTTTTCCGTCTGGCCGCCAAATATCTGCCGCAGCAGGAGCCGGACCTCTGGGCGGAGGCCATGGCGCGCGGCCTGTTCCGCTGGCAGGGAGAAAAACTGCTCGTGCCGACTGAGCCGCAGGATATGCGGAAGCCGTGTCTGGAATTTTTCATGGAACAGGCCGCAGCGGGCAGCCCCGCATGTCAGGAAATTTTCCGCCAGATCGGCGAGCATATGGCAGTCACGTGGGAGCAGACAGAGCTTCTTCTGCACCCCGGCGTCCCCTCCCGCACGCTGTTTGGCCGGCTGGTCAAAAACGAAGCCTGCTTCCGCCTGCTCTGCGAGGGCGCGCACCGGCGCGAGCCGCAGCTCGTCCAGCACGCCGCCGACGACGCGCTGGCCAACACCTCCCTCATGCGCCAGCTTGCCGCGCACCCCGTCTATACCGTCGCCCAGTTTGCCCAGGCCGTCGGCGCCATCTACTACGCCTGCCTCAGCCTGTGAGGGTCGGCAGCGCAGGCAGGCTGCAGACCCATGGATGAAAACAGATCGCCCGCAGGCTTACCCCCTGCGGGCGTCGTTTCTTATTTTGCCCGTTTTCTGATATAGATCAAAATAACGATCAGGCATTCGAGACAATAGGCAGCGCCGAAAAGCACATGGCGGGCAGCGGCTGTCTGCTGCGCCGCCCGAAGGTCATCCTCTGTGCAGACCGTGATCGGCAGGATCGTTCCGTCCTTCGGTGTATACCGGAGGGAAACAACGCTTTCATTGCGGTCGATATATTCGCAGACCACATTGCCGTTGCTGTCTTCCAGTCTTCGGGTCAGGGCTTCTTCCCCGATTCCATCCGGGAGCTGCGCAGCAGATTGCCTCGGTTCCCCTGCATGATCGTCGGAATCAGCCGGAATATCCTGCTGCATATATTGAATAAAGCTGTCGTAATCGGCAAAGGTCGTGCCCTTCATAATGCTGTATGGCCCCCAGATCGAGGTGGCAAGCTGATGTGCGACAAAGGTCACGGCCAGAACGGCAGCCAGCACAATGGCGCAGGTGCGCTTCAGCTTGTGGTTCCGATAATAAACAGCAGCTTCTTTTTCGGGCAGCGCATATACGCCTTTTTTCAAAAGCGATGCATGCAGGAAATACAGCACGACCGCATAGACCAGCAGGAGCGCGGCAGCTCCCACAGCGCCCCAGAGCAGCAGACTGTCAAGCGTAAGCCCCATACCGGCATCCGCCAGAAGCAGCGGAAGCGTAAAGCCAAGGAGGGCTGCGGTCAATCCGATGGATCGCTCCGCGGCACGGAGCACGCTTCTCTTGAACCCGGAAAGCGCGCTTTCCTCCAGTCCGGCATCCTCCACACTGAAAAACGCCCTGTTTACAAACACCGCCTGACACACGACACTGGCCGCAAAGAAGACCGCGCCCAGAAAAAAGCCAAGGACCGCTTTCAGGAACGCAAGATCACAAATTAACGCCGCGATCACGCCAAGCACGGAGACACCCATGGCAATATACGTGCGGCTCTTATATTGGGACAGCGTCAATTTCAGCAGGCGCTGCCGCTGTTTTTCCGCCTTGGGCGCGGATTCTGACTGCTCTGCCGGTTCGGCCCGCTCGGCAGGCGGCTTCCGTTCACCGCGAAGCAGCTCATCACAGCTCACGCCGAAGATCTCCGCGATCACAGGGATCACCGCCAGATCCGGCGCGCCGTCGTCCCGCTCCCAGCGGCTGACCGTCTTATCCGAAACATGCAGCCGTTCCGCCAGATCCTTCTGCGTCATCCCGTTGGCTTTTCGCAAAGCGGCAATAAAGCCGCCGATCGTTTTCTTTTCCATACTTCGCCCTCCTGCTGACGGATCAGATTGCTCTTTGTGCCTTTATTCTAAGATCCCGGCAGTGAGAATACAACCCAATCCCCGCAGAATCACTCTCGGGATCCGAGAATCAAGGCCCGCAAAAACAAAATCGTGCTCCGGCGGCGGATTGAACGGCGCTTCGCGCCCAAGAGGCCGCTGGTTCATTGGCCTTTGCAAATAAAAAGCAGAGTATCAAAACTGATACTCTGCATGGTCCGAGTGACTGGATTCGAACCAGCGGCCTCTTGAACCCCATTCAAGCGCG